>ERZ773216.123-NODE-123-length-101001-cov-6.458572_pt1 | contig 101001 bp, 115 predicted proteins | sample MGYA00511259_ERZ773216 | MGnify/ENA primary metagenome ERZ773216 (study PRJEB29015, sample SAMEA2737764) | human gut metagenome | biome: human gut; feature: human-associated habitat; material: faeces | place: China | collected 2012 ... | reverse complement strand
TCGGTATGTTCCCGACAACTTCGGTTCAGGGTGGAGTAAGACCGGTGATCGTAGTGAGTAATAATAAAGCCAATACATACAGTTCAGTCATAACGGTAGTTCCGCTGACATCAAGAATTTATAAGAAACGGTATTTGCCAACACATGTATTTATCAGCAAATATGATATGACGGGAATCCGAAAAGGAAGCCTGGCACTGGCTGAACAGGTTATGAGCATTTCTACGAAATGTATTATTGAGAAATGCGGAAGAGTGAACAAGTGGAGCCTGGATCGGGTACTGAAAGCAGTACAGATTCAGATGGGAATGGAAGAGAAGACTACATAGCTGTTACGAATATTTATTTTCGATAATGGTAACTATAGGAAAAGGAGGCGATGTCCATGACAGCAGTTGAAAGATTAGAAGCATTGAAAACGGTTGATATCAAAGAGATTGACCGAGATAGTTTGCCAAAGTACAAGGATTTGATTTCAGAGCTGGATAGCAGGAAAAGCAATAAGATGGAAGTGTTGCTTAATCACTCTGATAACCCTTATGTATATGAAGATATGGGCTATGTTGTAAAAAGTGTTTTTAATGCAGCAGCTTCCCTTTCCTATATAGACTGTACAAAACAGCTTGTAGCAAAGAAAGCTGGATTGGCATAAGGGCATAAGGAAATAACTGGAACAACAAAATTTCATATTCACACAGAAGACGAAGTGTGCTATAATGCTAACAGGACTAAATTTGAATAGAGCACTTCTATTTAAGGGTTCTGTTTTGGCAGAATCTTTGGATAGGAGTGTTTTTTATGCAAAAAAATATCTGGATAGCAGCCAAGTACCTTCGTCTCAGTATTGAGGACGGAGATAAGGCTGAAAGTGAATCTATTGTAAATCAGTCAATTTTGATTGATAGCTATATGAAATCGACGTCTGATATTACTATTGTTGAGACATTTAAAGATGATGGTTTTTCAGGTACAGATTTTAATCGACCTGGTTTTCAGGCAATGCTCAAAGCAATTGAAAATAAGGAAATCAACTGTATCATTGTAAAAGACTTGTCTCGATTCGGTAGAGAGCATATAGATGTAGATCGGTATATTCAAAAAGTGTTCCCACAACTGGGGGTACGCTTTATAGCAATCAACGATAATTATGATTCTGAAACAGCAAATATTACAGATACACATCTTGTGTTACCGGTAAAATCATTTGTCAATGACACGTATTGCAGACAGAATTCTCAAAAAGTAAGGAGCCACTTGAGTGCAAAAAGAAATATTGGAGAATATGTGGGAAATTACGTGTCATATGGGTATAAAAAGTGTGATACTGATAAAAGTCAGATAGAAATTGATCCGGTTGCTGCAAAGCATGTAAGAGATATTTTTAACTGGAAGATGGAGGGCATGAGCAATCAGCTGATTGCAGATAAACTAAATGAACTGGGAGTTCTTGCACCGGCTGATTACAAACGTGCGACCGGAGTAAACTTCAAATCGTCATTTCAGACACATCTGACATCCAGGTGGTCAGCAGTAGCAATTATCCGTATTTTAAAGAATCCAATCTACTACGGAGTGCTTCAACAGGGAAAATCCCAAAGAATTAACTATAAAGTTAAGGTGCAGAGGGCATTGCCAAAGGAAGAATGGGTAATTTTTGAAAATCATCATGAAGGTATCGTTACAAAAGAAGAATATGAAACAGTTCAGATGTTACTTGCAAAGGATACCAGGATAGCACCCGGAGAAAACAGACTTTACTTGTTTGGTGGGTTATTATCCTGTGGAGACTGTGGAAGTAACTTGATCCGCCGAACTAACAGTTATAAAGGAGAAAAGACAGTTTTTTATATCTGTTCTTCTTACAATAAAAAGAAGGATCAATGCTCCAGGCATAGCATCAGAGAAGATGTGCTGATTCAGCTGGTGATGGATTCTTTGAAGATGTACAGTAAGATGACGGATGCCATACGAAGTGCAGTAGAGTATTTGAAAGAGAACTCTTTGGATACACAGACGTTGATACAGCATGATGACCAGATACTTGAATTACGAAACAAAGTCAATAAATATTATAAGTTGTTACATTCATTATCGGGAAATCTTGCGTCAGGAGTTATTTCTAGGGAAGATTACGCTTTGCTTAGAGAACGGTATCAGACAGAAATTAAAAGTCTGGAAAGCAATATTGAAAAGCAGGAAGAGTATATGGAAGATCTCCTTGAAAATAAACTGCTGTGCGAAGAATGGGTGAACACATTTCTTGAAAAACCGTCTTTGGGAGATCTTGACAGGGATATGCTTCTTCAGTATGTGGAAAAAATAAATGTATTTGAAGGGAAAAAAATAGAGATTGTTTACCGCTTCCAAGATGAACTGGTAACAGCTGCAAGACTGGCAGAACAGATTGGAAAAACAAAACAGGAGGTGGCTGTATAATGGCAAGAACAAGAAATCGCCAGATGAAACAGGCTGAAGCAATCGTACAGGCATCACCGCAGAAAATCTGGAAAGCCGGTATTTATACCAGAATATCTGTAGATATCAACGGTGAGAAGAGAGAATCACTGGAGACACAGAAACTGATCGCTCTTTCTTACGCAGAATCTCATCCAGATATTGAAGTTGTAAAGTTTTATAAGGATGACGGTATATCAGGTACAAAATTTGATCGAGATGATTTTGTAAGAATGCTTGGTGACATCAAATCAAAAGAAATAAATACGGTCATAGTAAAGGATTTATCACGATTTGGTCGAGATTTGGAAGAAGTATCAAAATACCTGGAAAAAATATTTCCATTTATGCAAGTGCGTTTTATATCAGTCAATGATAACTATGACAGTATCAGTCCAGAATGTGACAATCAGATGCTCGGAATCATGATATCGAATCTTGCAAATGATATGTATGCAAAAGATGCATCGCTAAAGAGTTCCGGTACGATGAAAATTAGAATGGAATCTGGAGAATATTGTGGAGGAGATGCTCCTTATGGATACAAAAGAGCTACAGATGAAAAAGGTAATCCTACTACGGTTCCAGATGTATTGACAGCACCCTATGTTGTGAAAATATTTGAAAAGCTTCTTGCAGGACAATCATATCTGGGTATTTCTCGAGAATTTAACGAAATGTTGCTTACACCTCCAAGATTATATGCGAGAACTGGGAAGTTATTCTTGAATAGTCTTCAGGAGGCTGAAACACATTGGTGTGCATCTACAATTAAAAGAATTGCAGAGAACAGGCATTATCTAGGGAATACTTATACGCACAAAACCAGAACATCGCTTCTTACAAGTGAGAAGAATACAATTTTGGACAAGAGCGAATGGAATATGCATGAAAATACGCATGAGGCACTGATCAGTGAGGAAGTTTTTGAAAAAGTACAGGAGATTATTCAAGTGAAACAGAAAAATGCTGTACCTAAAAAAGATCTTAGTCAGATTGTTACACATGGTAAGCAGGATAATAAATATATTGGTATTATTTTTTGCGGTGAATGTGGAGCAAAAATGACAAGAAGATATTCCAGAAAGGAAAAAAATGGCATTTTATATTATCATTATTATTATATATGTGGTAATTATGCGACAGTATCCAAGGATAGTTACAGTTGTAATCGCTGGAAAGAAGAGGTTATAGATGAGTTGGTGTATCATGCAATCTTAAAGCAATTAAAGGCTATATGCAATATCAAAATACAACTGGAAAGGTTTAATGATGACTATTATGATGTGTACAGAAGGTATTTGAACAAAGAACACAGCAAGATAGTGCAAATGAATAAGAAAAATGAGTCAAAGCGTCTTGAATTTTATGAGCAGTATGTTTCAGGTAAAATTGATGCGGATGAATATCAACGTATGATTGAAAGAGTGTCCGTAGTTGAAAAAGAGCTGCTTGCAAGACAAAAAGAAATAGAAAAAAGCAGTAAAATGACAGAAAAGCTGTGTAAAAAGAACTATTTATGGCTTTCAGAATTTACTAAAGGCATAAATACAGAATACCTTACAAAAGAGAGTGTATCTGCTTATATAAATAAAATAACATTATATGAAGATAAAAGAATTGAAATTGAATTCAAACTTCAGGACGAATTGCTGGAATTGGCAAAAAAATTGGAAGAGAGGGTGGTTAGATGTCAAATGATAAGTGCGTAGTAAAATACTTGAGATTATCTCTGGAAGATGATGATATACTGGATGAATCTAATAGTATTACAAATCAAAGAATTGTAATAGGGCAATACATAGCCAGTAAAAATGAGTTCAAAAATGCGGAAGTGTTAGAATTCAAAGATGATGGCTATAGTGGAACAAATTTCGAACGCCCAGGATTTCAAAGTATGATGGAATTAGTAAGGGACGGACAAGTCAGCACAATTATAGTGAAAGATCTCTCACGATTCGGCAGGAATCATATAGAGGTTGACACATATCTGGAGCAGATTTTTCCATTTCTGAATGTGAGATTTATAGCAATCAATGATAATGTTGATAGTATGAAATATGAATCTGGTATGCCGGGAATAGATGTTGGTTTCAGAAATATTATCAACGAACATCATAGCATTGATACTTCCGTTAAAGTAAAAAAGACTTTGTTACAGTGTCAGAAAGCAGGAAAGTATATGGGTGCCAGAGCACCATATGGATACTTGAAGCCTGATGAAGATGTGACGAGTCTCGTGATCAATCCGGAAACGGCACCTGTTGTGAGGATGATATTTCAGAAATATCTCGAAGGAATGAATATCACTCAGCTGGCACGTTATCTGAATGAGCAGAAAATTATGAGCCCGGGTCAATATAAAAGAGAAGTTCTGAAAACTGGTGTAAAGAAAACAACAGAAAAATATATCTGGTATCCGGTAACTGTAAGACTGATACTGATGACAGAAACGTATACGGGAACTACGATTGGCGGTAAATGGAAAGTTGCTTCAGTAGGAAGTAATAAGCATTTGAAAACAAAAGAAGAAGACTGGATCGTGGTTGAAGGTACCCATGAAGCGATTGTTTCTAAAGAAACATTTGATGCTGTACAGAAAAAGTTGGAACTAAATTCCAGAAAGAGGAGCAAAACTCACAATAATAATTATCCGCTGAAAGGATTGGTAAAATGTGGGGGATGCGGTCAGAATCTACAGCATGTAACCAGATGCAATCCGCACTTTAAGTGCCCAAGGAAATTTAATACGGCAAATAAAGATTGTGTAACAGACAATTTATATGATGCCGAGTTCAATGAGATGATTTTCAGGGCGATAAAGCTGTTTGCAAAGATCAGTGATGATGCTGAACCGGTACTCGAATTACAGAAAGCAGAATTAAAATCAAAAGTGAATGAAGCTGCAAAGAATATTCGAAACTCCAAAGACAGTATTAGCAGATACAAGCACCAGAAAACGGAACTATATATGCGATATGCAATGGAAGAAATCTCAGAAGAAGAGTTCACCAGAAAAAATGACAGGCTGGATAAACAAATTGAGAAAGAGACCTTAGCGATAGCACAAATAGAGATAGAACAGAGTGAAGCGGCTGAACGGTTATTTGAACTACCACCAGATGGCAGGCAGTGTCTGACAGATTTGATTGAAGGAAATGAGCAATTAACCAGAGAGATAGCAGTAACTTTTATTCGTGGTATCAAGGTATATAATGATAAGCGAATAGAAATTGAATGGAATTTTGCTGATGAACTGGTAAAGTATGTAGAGCAGGCACAGAAAATCTACAGTTAAAATGCTGTTGGACAAATTACAAAAATTTTGTGTCATTAGCTTGACACAAGGGGGAAAACACGCAGATAATACCGTTGATTTTCAGGAATTTATGATTGCACCAGTTGGTGCAGACTCTTTCAAAGATGCTTTGATGATGGGAACTGATGTTTATCATACATTAAAATACATTTTGAGGAGAAATCATTTAAATACAGGTGTTGGAGATGAAGGAGGTTTCGCCCCGAATCTGGAAAGCTCAGAACAGGCATTAGATCTTTTGGTGCAGGCAATTGAACAGGCAGGATATAAAACAAAAGAAGAAATAGCAATCGCTATGGATTGTGCTGCATCAGAAATCTATAATGAAGATGAGAAAGTTTATCATTTTATGGGAGAAAGCAGGATGGCAGGCAAGGAAGTAAGAAGAAATTCTGAAGAAATGGTGCAGTATTATGAAAAGCTTGTCGAAGATTATCCAATCTTTTCCATTGAAGATGGATTAAATGAAGAAGATATGCCAGGTTGGAAAGTATTGACCTACCGTCTTGGAGAGAAGATCCTGCTAGTTGGAGATGATTTATTTGTAACAAATGTTGCACGGCTAAGAGAAGGAATTAAGGAAAATATTGCAAACAGTATTTTGATCAAGCCAAATCAGATTGGAACATTGACAGAGACATTAGATGCCATTGAGACAGCTGCAAAATCAGACTACAAAACAATCATTTCTCATAGATCAGGGGAAAGCGAAGATACGACGATCGCAGATATTGCAGTTGCAACGAATGCAGGACTGATCAAAACAGGAGCACCTTGCAGATCTGATCGTACTGCAAAATACAATCGTTTATTACGTATTGAAGAAGAGCTTGGAAGCTTATCAAAATATGGCTGGTAAAAGGATAAAAATGTAAAAATTATGCAAAGTATTGTTGTTTTCCTTGCAAGTTTGATATGTATATGTTAGAATGAACCACAGTGAATGGAAATATATTAGGAGGCATATCGTGAAAACAGCATTAACTGTAATTTTTATTATAGCATCAATTTTATTAATCATATTAGTATTAATGCAAGAAGGAAAAGAGGCGGGATTAGGTTCTTTAACCGGTGCAGCAGATAGCGGAACATACTGGAGCAAGAACAAAGGTCGTTCTAAGGAAGGAACACTGATCAAAGTGACAACATTCTTTACGATCGTATTTTTCGTAACAGCAGCAATCCTTTGCTCAAGATTTATTTAGAGAAAAGATAAGCACTTCTTAAACTTGTTTTAAGAGGTGCTTTTTATGTCGAAGAGAATTTCCATAAAAAGATTAAGAAGATTTAAATATACAGGAGAACGTAATGACAGATAAACGATTTAACAGAAAGAAGAAAATTAAAGCGTTGATCAACGATCCGTATTATCAGCCAATGAAACAAAGAGAGATCGGATACCTGATGCAGGTAGCTCCAGAAGATCGTGACGAGTTTGTTGAGATTTTGAATGAACTGGTAGAAGAAGGATCGATTGAAGTAAGTAAACGTGGAAAATACATGCCGCCAAGTGTGAAGACGGTCAAAGGAACATTCAGTTGTACAAGCAAAGGTTTTGGGTTTGTGACTGTGGAAGGGGAAGATGACGATTATTACATTCATGAGAAGAACATGAATGGAGCTTTCCATGAAGATACGGTCTTAATGCAGGTATTGGACGATCATCCAACTTCTGGAAGAAGAAAAGAAGGAAAGATCATCAAGATTTTAGAGAGAGGAATCAAGACAGTGGTCGGAACTCTTCAGAAAAACCAGAACTTTGGGTTCGTGATTCCAGATAATTTAAGATTTGACAGTGATATTTTTGTATCCAAATCTCAGTGCAAGAATCTTACCAGCGGATTTAAAGTGATGGTAGAGATCACAGATTATGGAGATGCCAGAAGAAGTCCAGAAGGAAAGATCATTGAAGTTTTAGGACATAAAGATGATCCAAGAGTTGATATTTTATCAATTGTCAAAGCTTATGGAATCCCAACCCAGTTTGAAGATGATGTCAAACAGCAGGTTGATACGATTCCATCACAGATCAAAGCATCTGACTACAAAGACCGTATGGATATCAGAGACTGGCCAATGGTAACGATCGATGGAGAAGATGCGAAGGACTTAGATGATGCGATCACATTATCAAGAAAAGGAAAGAATTATTTACTTGGAGTACATATCGCGGATGTATCCGAATATGTAACAGAGTACTCTCCATTAGATAAAGAAGCGTTAAAACGAGGAACAAGTGTATATCTTGTAGACCGTGTGATTCCGATGCTTCCACATCAATTATCGAATGGAATCTGTTCCTTAAATCAGGGATGCGACAGACTGGCATTAAGTTGTATCATGGAAGTTGATCCAAGTGGAAAGGTTGTCGATCATCAGATCGCAGAGACATTGATCAACGTCGATCATCGTATGACATATACATCCGTAGCTAAAATCTTGGATGGGGATATGGAAGAACGTAACAAATACGAAGATTTTGTAGAAATGTTTGAGTTAATGAAGGAATTATCCGACATTTTAAGACATCGTCGTCATGAAAGAGGAAGCATTGACTTTGACTTTCCAGAATTTAAGATCATCTTAGATGAAAAAGGCCGTCCAGTTGATGTTTATCCACAGGTGAGAAATGCAGCAACAAAGATTATAGAAGATTTTATGCTGTGTGCCAATGAAACGATCGCGGAAGAATTTTACTGGAGAGAGATTCCATTTTTGTATCGAATCCATGAGATTCCAGACCATGAGAAGATTGATAAGTTACAGGTATTTTTACAAAACTTTGGAATTTACTTAAAGAGCAGTCATGATGAGATTCATCCAAAGGAAGTACAGAAGTTACTGACAAAGATCGAAGGAACACCAGAAGAACCATTGATCAGCCGTTTGACATTAAGATCTATGAAACAGGCAAAATATTCTGCATACAGCTCTATGCATTTTGGATTGTCCACAAAATATTACTGCCATTTTACATCACCGATCCGAAGATATCCAGATCTTCAGATCCACAGGATCATCAAGGAAACTTTGCATAATAAATTTACAACAAGACGATTCAGTCATTACGATGCAATTTTGCCAAAAGTAGCAGAACAGTCATCTAAGATGGAACGCCGTGCAGAAGAAGTCGAGAGAGAAGTATGTAAGCTTAAGAAAGCGGAATACATGAGAAGAAGAATCGGAGAAGTACATGAAGGAATCATTTCCGGTGTGACAAACTGGGGAATCTATGTGGAACTTCCAAATACGATCGAAGGAATGGTTCATGTATCCATTCTTCCGGGAGACTATTATTACTATGATGAGAAGACCTATTCCATGGTAGGAGAAAGAACTGGAAGAACATTTAAATTAGGAGAGAAGGCGAAAATCCGTGTCAAAGATGTGGATATGATGCTTAAGAATATTGATTTTGACTTAGTGGAGGATGATGATTATGAGCAAAGCGAAGACGGATGGAATTAAACTCATAGCAAATAATAAAAAAGCAAGACATGATTATTTTGTAGAAGACAGTTTTGAAGCAGGGATCGTACTTCATGGAACTGAAGTAAAATCTTTAAGACAAGGACACTGCAGCATCAAAGAATCCTTTGTTGATATTGATAATGGGGAAGTGTTCATTCATCAGATGCATATCAGCCCTTATGAAAAAGGAAATATCTTCAACAAAGATCCACTTCGTACAAGAAAACTATTATTGCATAAATCGGAGATTTCCAAGATGATCGGACAGATCAATCAGAAGGGATATACATTGATTCCATTAAAAGTATACTTTAGTGGAAGTTTGGTGAAAGTTCAGATCGGATTATGCAAAGGTAAGAAACTCTACGACAAACGACAAGATATCTCAAAGAGAGATCAGTTAAGAGAAGCACAGAGAGACTTCAAAGTAAGAAACTTTGGATAATTTCAAGGAAGATTAAAGATTGTATAAGAAGTTATACAAAAAGACTTGACATCCTATATAAGAGACTATATAATATAATTTCGAGACTGGGAAGGCTCTCAGTCTCGAACCAAGCTTATTAATTCCGGGCTAGTAAAGGTTTCGACAGGGGTTATGAAGCTTGAGGAGCCATTGGGAGGGACCACCTTACGGTACAAACTTAAATATAAACGCAGATAATAAATTAGCGTACGCTGCCTAGTTTGCAGCAGTCAGCTCTAGATCACCTGTAGTCTGGAATCCTGGCTTCAAACATGCAGGACCCTTGACCGGTCAAGCTTTGTGCCGGTTAAAGTATTGATGAAGCTACTGAATCTGTGATCCTGTTAGTCGGAGCACGGTAGAGGGAATGAAAGAAGACTGACTGTAATGGGAGAGCCTCATGTGAATTGGCTTTTGGACGCGGGTTCGATTCCCGCCTAGTCCATTCTTAAACCTCACGTTTTTACGTGGGGTTTTTGTTGTATATGGAGAAAATGAAAGAAAGGAAGAAATCAATGAAACGATGTAAAATTACCGCAGTACGGAAAACAGAATACAAAGATCTAATGGAAAAGTATGAAAATCCAATCCAGCATGCCTGCGATATAGAAGAAGGACAAGTGTTTATTACAGAAGGATGGAAACGACCAGAAGGATTTTGTGAAAGTGCATGGGAGAGTATTTCACCATTTGTTATGACATTAGCATATGGAGGCAGTGATATTTATGAAGGCTGGATGAAAAATAAAAATTCAGCGATGATCAGTTGCAATGACGGTTTCAGACCGGTAAGTTTTTACATTGAAGTGTTAGATGAGAAAATATATTAACGAGGAGATAAGAAATTTAATAGCAACTCATAAATTCCCTAATATCTTCCAAAATAAAAGTAAATTCGATAACATGAGTATACAAAATAATTGATCAAACAACAACGGAGGTATACAAAATGTTAAACGAATCAGTAGTGAAATTATTAAAAGAAGGTATGTGGGATCTTGCAACATGTGCAAATGAAGAACCCAATGTAGTTCCAGTTGCTTTTAAAGATGTGACAGAGGATGGAAAATTAGTTGTAGGAGATGTTTTCCTTGAGACAACATTAAACAACATTAAAGCAAACGATGGAAAAATTGCAATTTCTGTATACAATGCTCAGAACCTTGAAGGATATCAGATTAAAGGAACAGCTGAATACGTAACAGAAGGAGCAATTGTCGATACATTTAAGGCAATGGTAGAAGAAATGTTTCATGGCGCAGCAACTGCAAAAGGAGCATTGATCATCACACCTGAGAAAGTCATCGTCACAACACCAAGGGCAGATAACAAGAAAGAAATCTAGGCAAAAGAGTCACTAATAAATTTCATAGTAACTTCAAAAGCAAACATCTTCAAGCTATAATAAGACAAAAGAATAGTTTGAAGGTGGTTTTTGTGGAAAAATATAAAAAGAAATCAGGAGATAAGCTGTTAGCTGTGATGCCAGTGCCAAAAGCATTTTTAAAACTCGCACTTCCCGCCATAGCAGCACAGCTTATTAATATCCTATACAATTCATTTCGTTTATTATTGATCAGTTGTGTCAGCGGTTCCTTTTTGATCTGGCTTATTTGTATGATTTCTCCGGCAGCAGTTTCATCGATTTTTACAAATGATATGGATTTGATTGCTTATACCAATAAAAGTATGCGAGTTTACTTGGCAATGCTTTTAATTTATGGAATACAGGTTGCGTGCCAGTATAGCTTTGTGGCATTAGATCAGGCGCCGAAAGCCATTTTCCTTACGATCTGGCGAAAGATCATCATATTGATTCCATTGATCTTTCTTTTACCACATTTTATTTCAGATGCAGCAATGGGCGTTTATCTGGCGGAACCGATCGCAGATACGATCACTGTTTGTACGACAGGACCTATGTTTTATGTTTATTACTGAAAATTGGAATAATGATTTCTGATAAACAAGTCAGCAATGACACATATGATTAATTCTGTCACAAAAAAGAAATTATCTTAATGCTAGTTATGTACTATTATTTAATGGAAATATAGCATAATGGTATATTTTAACAAATATGTAGTTATGTACATGATTGTTCCTATAATGATACAATATGAAAAACAAAAAGTATTGATAAGATAGGAGAAATTTATGAAATTAAATAACAAAATCATGTTGATCACTTATGCAGATAGTTTAGGCAATGATTTGAATGAATTGAAATCTGTTATAGATAAATATTATGCAAAAGCTGTTGGAGGAATTCATATTCTTCCATTTTTCCCGTCTTCAGCGGATCGAGGATTTGCTCCGATGCGATATGATCAGGTAGATGCACGCTTTGGAAGTTTTGAGGATATTAAAGAATTAAGTAAGAACTATTATTTGATGTTTGACTTTATGGTAAATCATATTTCAAGAAGTTCAACATATTTTAATGATTTTAAAGAAAAAAAGGAAGAATCAGAATATAAAGATTTTTTTATTCGTTACAAAAATTTTTGGGAAAATGGTGAGCCAACACAAGAACAGGTAGATAAAATTTATAAGAGAAAACCAAGAGCACCATATATAGAGGTAGAATTTGGAGATGGAACAAAAGAAAAGATATGGTGTACTTTTGATGCGGAACAAGTGGACTTAAATGTACAAAGCCCCGTTGTAAAAGAGTTTATTAAAAATACACTGATCAATATGTGTAAAAAAGGAGCTTCGATTATTCGTTTGGATGCCTTTGCTTATGCAGTAAAAAAAGCGGACACTAGCTGCTTTTTTGTAGAGCCGGATATATGGAATCTTTTACATGAGATTGAAGATATATTAGAAGAATATCAGGTGATTATTCTTCCTGAAATCCATGAACACTATAGCATTCAGATGAAGATTGCAAAACAAGGATTTTGGATTTATGATTTTGCACTTCCTGTACTAGTTTTGAATGCATTATATAACGGAGAAGGGAAATACTTAAAGCATTGGTTAGAAATGTCACCTAAAAAGCAATTTACTACGTTAGATACACATGATGGAATCGGAATCGTTGATGTAAAAGATTTACTTCCGGATGAAGAAGTAGAAAAAACAAAAGAACAGATGTTCGTAAAAGGAGCAAATGTAAAAAAAATCTATAATACAGAAGCATACAATAATTTAGATATTTATCAAGTAAATACAACCTATTATTCAGCACTTGGAAATAATGATGCAGCATATCTGCTTGCGAGAGCTATTCAATTTTTTGCACCAGGAGTACCACAAGTATATTATGTAGGAATGATGGCAGGGGAAAATGATATTGAACTTATGGAAAAGACAAAAAATGGTCGAGATATCAATCGACATTACTTTTCAATGGAAGAGATAGAAGAACAACAAAAACGAAAAGTTGTTAAGGAATTAAAACGATTGATGGAATTAAGAAACACGGAATCTGCATTTGCTCTGGAAGGAGAAATTGAAGTGAAAATTCCAAGAGAGCATTCACTGGAAATTACAAGAAGTTATGGGAATGAATCTATTGCATTAAAAGCAGATTTGCAAACATTTGATTTTTGTATTGTTAAAGAGGAAAATGTAATTTATCAAAATAATTTGCTAGGAGATTAAGCAATGGCATTGGAAGAATATGAAAAGGCGAGAAAATTAGGGCTAAAAGAATATCGAGGGGATTCTGTTAAAGGCAGATATCCTTATGTTCAGGTATTGGATGAGATATTATCATTTACAGATATTGTAGCAGAGCAGGATATAGGATTATTGTATATTCCGATTGACTTGATCATTGGGACAAAGACAAAAGGAAGAACAAATGCTTTTTCAAGAAACTTTTATCCATTGTTAGATGAAAAATCAGAATTCGCTATAAAGTGGGAAGCTTTGTATCAAAGTCATTTACAAGAAGGAATTCGGGAACCAGTCATCGCTTATGAATTTATGCATCAGTTTTATATTCAAGAAGGAAATAAGAGAGTCAGTGTATTAAAGTACGAAGGAGCCGATAGTGTTTTAGCGAACGTTGTAAGACTGATCCCTCAAAAAGATTATACAGAAGAAAATCAGATTTATTATGAATTTTTGGATTTTTACAGATTATCCAAAAATTATAATATCTATTTTCAAAAATCACAAAGATTTTCAGAATTAGCGAATTGTTTTTTGAATATCTTTGAAGTTCCATGGAGTGAAAAAAATCAGAAAGATTTTCAGTCATCCTATTATAATACGGTTATGATTATGAAAAAAATGAAAAAGTATCCAGGAACAATAGGAGACGCAATATTATCATATATTAAAATCTTTGGGGCCAAAGCATGGCTGGAAGAAGATAAAATGCAGATGCAGAAAAATATGTTAAAAGCATGGGACTATATGGTTTTGTTTGGAAAAAAGAATGATACAAAATTGTTGGAAACGCCTGAAAAATCTGAAGCAAAAATAGGAGGATTGTTCCAGAAAAAGCATCTTAAAATAGCTTTTATAAATGTAAAATCAGCAAAAACAAGTATATGGACATATAGTCATATGGAAGGAAAAAAACAATTGGAAAAGAAATTTGGGGATAAAATTTCAGTGATAACATATGATAATATAAGAAATGAGGAACAAGCAATTCATGCTATAAAAAATGCAATTGAAAGAGGATGTCAGGTGATTTTTACAACAACACCTGTTCTTTTAAATGCAAGTCTGAAAATGTCAGTAGAATATCCTAAAATTAAGATTCTTAATTGTTCTTTAAATATATGGTGCGGACATATGAGAACCTATTATGGAAAATTTTATGAGACAAGATTTCTACTAGGTTTACTTGCAGGAATTTTAACAGATACAGATCAAATAGGTTACATAGCAGATTATCCGATATATGGAATGATTTCAAATATTAATGCTTTTGCGTTGGGAGTAAGGATGACAAACCCTAGAGCAAAGATACATTTAGTGTGGTCTACAGTAAAGAATGACACAAAGAGGATATTGAATGATGAGAATATAACTTATATTTTAGGACAGGATTTAATAACACCGGATCAGCAATGCAGCGAATTTGGATTATTTTCTAAAAAAGGAGATGAAATTCAACATATTGCAATACCGATATGGAATTGGAATGTTTTTTATGAAAAGATTATAAAAAGTATTTTTGATAAAAGCTGGGATCGTAATAATTTTTTGAAAGAAGGGAAAGCAATCAGTTATTGGTGGGGATTATCCGCAGGGGCAGTTTCAATTGCTTATACGAGTTGTCTAGATGAAGAAACAAAACGATTCATAGAATTTGTAAAACAATCAATTGCGGATGGAAAATTTCAGATTTATGAAGATATGTGTGCGACAGATATAATTGAGATGGATTCCCTTTATGAAAATATTATAGGAGAAATTCCGTCGATTGATTATTTGGAAGAGTCAGCGAAAAAAATTGTAGAGTTGCAAGGAACAAAAACAGCAAAAAAAGGATTGTAAGATGAAAATATTAGTAATAGCTGATGTAGAATCCAAATCTTTATGGGATTATTTTCATCCAAAAAAGTTAGAAGGAATTGAATTGATCATTTCTTGTGGAGATTTAAATCCGAAATATTTATCATTTCTGGCTACTTTTTTTCATGGGGATGTGCTATATGTTCATGGAAATCATGATGAAATTTATGAGAGTGATCCACCGCTTGGATGTGTTTGTGTAGAAGATCGAATTGTTGTATATAAAGGGATCAGAATTATGGGTCTGGGAGGATCAATTGATTATAATGGAGGAAAATTTCAATATACGCAAAAAGAAATGAATCGTAGATGTCGAAAATTATGGTTTGCCTTAAAAAAGCATAGTGGAATTGATATTTTAGTGACACATGCACCAGCCTTTAAGATGAATGATGGAATAGATTATCCACATCAGGGATTTCAGGCATTTCAAAAAATCATAGATTACTGGCATCCAAGATTCTTTGTTCATGGACATATTCATTTGAATTATGGACACGATATGAACAGAGTATCACAATATAAAAGTACGGTCATTGTAAATGCATATGATCATTATGTGATTGAATGGTGAAAAATAAGTAAGAAATCTAAAAAAAGCTGTCCTATGTGGCAGCTTTTTTAGATTATTCATCATCTTTTTTGATAATATGGTTTTGTTTTCGATATTCACTTGGAGATATACCATATGTATTTTTAAAAGCCCGTGAGAAATGTAGCTGATTTGGATAGCCAACATTTTCACAGATATCTTTGATAGGGAGGTCTGTTGTTTTTAATTGATCAGCGGCTTTTCCCATGCGATAAGAAATTAAAAATTGTTGTGGACTTTTCCCGATGTTATCATGAAATATCTTTCCAAAGTAACTTCGATTAAGATTACAAAATTGTGCCATATTTTCAACAGTAATATTGCGCATATAATTTTGTTCAATAAATGAAATCGCCTCTTTTATATAAAAATCGCTTAATTTTCCAGATTGAACATCATGTTTGGAACTGGAAGACTGAATCAACTGATTTAGTATCAGATACATATAACCAATTAAATGAAGGGGAGGTTCATTCGAATGATGAGCTATATATAAAATTAGATCACGAAGTTTGTGAGCTGATTCTATAGAATTAGGGTGATAAATAGGTTTTTTGAAAGTAACCCCAGATTGATCAAGAAATTCTTTTACTTTCATACCATCAAATTCAACCCAAGTATATTCCCATGGATCATTTTCATCGGCGAAGTAGTGGTTGATCGTATTCGGACAAATCAGAAATCCCATATCTTTTTCTAATTTATATTCTCGTAGTTGGTTTTGGTAAGTAGAAAGAAGAGTTCCTTTTCCTGAAATTATATAATGAAAGAGATAATGATTCCTGACAAATGGTCCAAAGGAATGTAAGGGGGAACATTGTTCATAACCAAATTGGTATATATTAAGATCAATAAATCGTTCATTCGGGAACATGGAAAAAGTATTTTGGCTCATAAAGACTCCTTTCATAAATAAATATAAGGTTTTTTTTATTATATATCAAAATGCTAGATGAATTCAACAAAAAAAGGAATAGATAGTATTTTGCTATATAACATCTTAAGTTAATCCATTCCTTATTTTTGTGTATAATGCTATAATAAAACCAGTTTCTCGAGGAATAGTTGTACAAAGATTATAAAAAGGAGGATAAACATTTGAAAAAACAATGGATAAGAATTATCTCATTTATTATGATGATATGCATGATTAGTATGGTATCGATAGGATGTGGTCGTTCGAATCAAGATTCAGGCAAAAAGGTAACTATTAATATATTAAATTATAAAAGGGAAACCGTAGACATCTTGCAAAAGATGATTGATAAATTTGAAAAAGAAAATCCTAATATTCACATTCAGATGGATTCGCCAAGTGATGCAATGACAATTTTGAAAACTCGTTTGGTAAAAGAAAATCCACCAGATATAGCGATTTTAGGAGGTGAACGTTCTTATGCTGATTTTGTGGATGCAGATACGATAGTAGATATAAGCGATTATAAAGGACTTGATAAAGTAAAAGACGTCTATAAAGATATGGCAAAGCAATTGGAACTGAGCAAGAAAAAAGGAACATATTGTGTACCATATGCAGCAAATGCCGCTGGCGTTCTTTATAATAGAGATATGTTTAAAAAATATGGATGGAAGATTCCTGAAACATGGGATGAATTTATCTCCCTTTGTAAACAGATTAAATCAGATGGAGAGACACCTTTTTATTTTATGCTAAAAGACTCCTGGACAGGAATTACTCCATGGAATGCATTGGCAGCAAACCTTACTTCAACAACAATTTATGATAACGTTAATCAGGGAAAAGATTCTTTCTCAAATCATTATGGAGAACCGGCTAAAAAATTGAAAGAACTTTTAAATTATGGGCAAAAGGATCCATTTGCATATTCTTATAATGATGGAACAAATGCTTTTAGTAAAGGTGATTCTGCAATGCTCCTTACTGGAAACTTTGCAATTCCTCAGATTCGAAGTACAAACCCAGATATGAATCTTGGTGCGTTTACATTACCTGTACTAAATGATGCATCAAAAACAAAATTGGTATCAGGAATTGACGTCATGTTTAGCGTTATGAAGGCAGATCATAAAAAAGAATGTTTAAAATTCATTGATTTTATGTTACAAGATGAAAATGTTGTAACCTATATGAAACAATCTAGTTCGGTTTCCTGCATCGAAGGAAAATTCCCTATTCCAGATGACTTAAAAGAGATGGAAAAATATTTTAATAATAATAGGGTTATTGACTTTCCAGATCATCATTATCCAGCAGATCTTCCAGCAGGTGATATGATCCAAGGATACTTAATGAACAATGATATGAAAACATTTTTAAATAAGTTTGATACAGAATGGAAGAAGAGTAATCGAAATTTAATTCGAAAACTTCAGAAATAAAAAAGGAGGATGTTATGAAGAAAGTTAAACTTGGAAAAACCTATAAATTATTTGTACTTCCCATATTAATCTGTTTCTTTGCATTTAATACATTCCCATTAATAAATGCAGTTGTGTATAGTTTGACAGATTCCAGAGGCTTTGGAGATTTCAACTGGGTAGGGTTTCAGAATTATTTCGATATGTTTAAGGATAGCAGAATTTTGAATTCATATTTATTTACATTTAAGTTTGCAATAACAGCAACAATCGTAGTAAATGTGATCAGTATCTGCCTTGCGGTTTTGTTAAATTCAAAAATTAAAGGAAAAAGTTTTTTCAGAGGTTTATATTTTTTGCCAAATATTCTTGGAGGATTAGTTGTAGGTTATGTATTTAATTTCTTTTTTACATTTATTCTTCCAAGCTTTGGTAAATTGATTGGAAATGAATTTTTAAGTACCAGTCTTTTAAGTAATGAAAGTACTGCGTGGGTTGCAATCATTATATGTACAGCATGGCAGGCAATTGCCTTCAATACGATCATTTACATTTCTGGTTTACAGACAATTCCTGAGGATGTATATGAAGCAGCAGCCATTGATGGAGCTGGTCCATGGCAAAAATTCTGGCATATTTCATTCCCTTTGATAGCACCATTTTTTACGATTAATATGGTATTATGTATGAAGAACTTTTTAATGGCTTTTGATCAGATTGTAGCAATGACTGGAGGAGGACCAAATAGTTCTACAGAATCTATATCATATCTTATTTATAAGACAGGACTTAGTGGAAGTCAGTTTGGATATCAGTGTGCAAACTCTGTAATCTACTTTATAGTAATTGTATTAATTTCTGTATTTCAGATGAAGTTTTTAAATAAGAGGGAGGTACAGTTATAATGGCAGCAATTAAGAAAAGAATAAAGAATAAAGGAAATATGGCAGTTTGGGGGAGAACCTTATTGCTGATTCTGTTGGCATTGACAATTGTTTTTCCTTTATATATGACAGTGATAATTGCATTTAAACAGCCTACAGAGATGACAAATGATGTTTCTGGAGCATTGGCGCTTCCAAAACATTTCAGTTTTCAAAATTTTATTCAAGCGATTCAGACAACAGATTTTTTTCATACAATAGGTAATTCTTTGTTTATCACAATTGTGACTTTGATTGTTGTTGTTATATTTCATTCCATGGCAGCATATGCGATTGGACGAAAAATGAATAAACATAAAAGTTTTAATTTCCTTTACTTATACTTTATCAGTGGAATGTTTGTTCCATTTTCAATGTTGATGCTTCCACTTGTAAAAGAGACAAGTATTATTGGAATTGATAATAAACTTGGATTGATCATACTGTATACGGTATTTTTCTTCCCGATGAATTTATTGTTATATACAGGGTATTTAAAGAATATACCATTAGCGTTGGAAGAAGCGGCTTATGTAGATGGGGCAACGACTTGGACAACATTTTGGAAAGTAATCTTTCCATTATTAAAACCGATGCATGCGACAGTGATCGTTTTAACAGCATTGAGTGTTTGGAATGATGTTATGACCCCATTGGTTATTTTAAGTGGTGGAAGTGGCAAGGACACAACACTACCTTTAGCGCAGCTTTTATTCCAGACACAGTTTGGAACTAATTATAATTTAGCTTTTGCATCTTATTTATTAGCATTAGTACCTATTTTGATTTTGTATTTATTTGCACAGAAACAAATTATTAATGGTGTAGTAAATGGTTCAGTAAAATAAATTTAAAAAGAAAGGTTTTAGAATTGACATCATAGAAAGGAAGAAGGATGAGTATTCATTTTAAAAAAGATAATAAGATCATACAGATAAATACAGAAAATTCAATGTATCAAATGCAGATTGATAAATATGATAGATTGATTCATCTGTATTATGGAAAAAATACAGGAGATGATGATCTAGACTATCTGATTCAAAAATATGATAGAGGATTTTCTCCAAATCCTAACGAGGCTGGAAACGATAGAACATATTCACTTGATGTACTTCCACAAGAATATACAGGTACAGATAACGGGGACTATAGAATTTGCTGCTTGGAAGTTTGCAATCAAAATGGGAACAGACAAGTTGATCTGAAATACAAATCTCACAAAATATACAATGGAAAATATTCATTAAATGGATTGCCGGCATTATTTGATCATAAAGGAAATACACAGACATTAGAAATTTTAATGCAGGATGATGTCATAGGACTTGAAGTAAAATTATTATACGGAGTATTTGAAAAAGAAGATGTTATAACAAGGTCTGTGATCATAAAAAACCATAGTAAGGAAAATGTGCAAATTGACAAAATCCTTTCTGCTAATCTTGATTTTTCATATGGAGATTTTGATATTATCAATTTTACAGGACGACATACCATGGAACGACAGATGCAAAGATCACAAGTAAGGCAGGGAATTTACCAAATAGGAAGTATTCGAGGAACTTCTAGTCATCAGCAGAATCCGTTTGGAATTCTTTGCGAGAGAAATGCCTCAGAAACATATGGAGATTGTTATGGACTCTCATTTTTATATAGTGGAAACTTTATAATGGAAGTTGAACAAGATCAATTTTTTCAAACAAGAATGACAATGGGAATTCATCCGCATGATTTTAGTTTTATCTTAGAATCAGAACAAGAATTTATTGCACCAGAAGTAGTTATGAGCTATAGTAGTTGCGGTTTTGAAAAATTATCACATAATTATCATAAAATTTTTAGAGAGAATCTTTGCAGGAGTAATTATATTAACAAAAGACCACCGATTCTTGTGAATAATTGGGAGGCTACCTATTTTGATTTTACAGGGGAAAAATTGATAGAAATTGCAAAGCAGGCAAAAGAGCTTGGAATCGAAATGCTTGTTATGGATGATGGCTGGTTTGGAAAGCGTGATGATGATAACAGTGGACTTGGTGATTGGTTTGTAAATGAAGAAAAATTAGGATGCAGTTTATCAGAGTTTGTAAATCAGATTAATAAGATCGGTTTGAAATTTGGATTGTGGTTTGAACTAGAGATGGTAAGTGAAGACAGTTGTCTGTATCGAGAACATCCAGAGTGGTGTCTTACAGTTCCAGGGCGAAAACCATTTAGAGGAAGAAATCAGTTGGTACTTGATATGGGAAGAAAGGATGTGCAAGAATACATTAAAAAATGCTTTTTTGATATAATGGATCAAGCCAATATTGAATATGTTAAGTTAGATATGAATCGAAGCATTGGAAATGTATATGCAAATGATCTTCCAGCACAACGTCAAGGGGAAGTACTTCATCGATATGTACTAGGTTTGTATAATGTGTTAAATGCTATCGTAGAACGATATCCAGATCTTTTGATCGAGTCTTGTTCTGGAGGTGGAGGAAGATTTGATGCTGGAATGCTGTATTATGCTCCACAGGCATGGTGTAGTGATAATACAGATGCTATTGATCGAATAAAAATTCAATATGGAAGTTCCTTTGGCTATCCGATCAGTTCAGTTGGATCTCATGTGTCAGTGTGTCCAAATGAACAGACCGGAAGGACTGTTCCGATTGAAACAAGAGGTGCTGTAGCTATGGCAGGTACTTTTGGTTATGAGTTGGATTTAACACAGATGAATGATGAAGACAAAGAAGCAGTAAAGATACAGATCGAACAGTATAAAAAATATGCTGATATAATTCGTCAGGGACAATATTACAGGATTACAAATCCGATGGAAAATACAGAGTTTGCTGCATGGGAATTTGTATCAGAAGAAAAAAATCAAGCCTTGATGTTTTATACGGCATTAAATAGTAACAGTAATGGAAGAGTCCATTTATTAAAATTTAAAGGATTGGATCCAGAAAAAATCTATGTGATAGAAGGAAATACGAGAAAATATTACGGAAAAACTCTTATGTATGCAGGAATACCAGTTCCGATGAGAGTGAAAGAATACGAAACAATGACATTTTATGTAAAAGAAGCGTTGCTTTAAAGTGAAAGGAGATTTATATGGCAAATTTATCATTATCTCATGTTAATAAAGTATATGACAATGGGTTTGAAGCAGTAAAAGATTTTAATTTAGAAATTGAAGATAAAGAATTTATTATTTTTGTAGGTCCATCTGGATGTGGAAAATCAACGACACTACGTATGATAGCAGGATTAGAAGATATTAGTAGTGGAGAATTAAAAATTGATGGGAAAGTAATGAATGATGTTGAACCAAAAGACAGAGACATTGCGATGGTATTTCAGAATTATGCATTGTATCCGCATATGACTGTATTTGATAATATGGCTTTTGGGCTAAAATTAAGAAAATTACCGAAAGAAGAAATTAAAGAAAAGGTTGTTCATGCAGCAAAAATTTTAGATTTGGAACATTTACTGGATAGAAAACCAAGTGCATTATCAGGTGGACAGCGACAGAGAGTTGCAATGGGACGTGCTATTGTAAGAAATCCAAAAGTATTCTTAATGGATGAACCATTGTCAAATTTGGATGCAAAATTACGAGTACAGATGCGTCAAGAAATTTCCAAGCTTCACAGACAACTGGGAACTACTATTATTTACGTAACTCATGATCAGACAGAGGCTATGACATTGGGAACAAGAATCGTAGTCATGAAAGATGGAGTCGTACAGCAAATTGATACTCCATACAATTTATATAACAAACCTAAAAACATGTTTGTTGCAGGATTTATTGGATCACCACAGATGAATTTATTAGATGCAATATGTAAAGTGAAAGATGGTGAGGCATATTTAGAAGTTGGAAATAATAAAATCAATCTCCCAAAAGAGAAATCAGAAAAGCTGATCAAAGGAAATTATGCTGATAAGAAGATTGTCATGGGAATTCGTCCTGAAGATATTTATGATAGAAAGTCTTTAGAGAGTGATGTTGATAAGGTAATGCTACATGCGAAAGTATCAGACATGGAAATGCTTGGAGCAGAAACATTCTTATATTTTGATATCAATGGAAATTCAATAACAGCACGAGTTGATCCAAAAACAACAATAAAAACAGGTGATACAGCAGAAATTGCATTAGACATACATAAAATACATCTTTTTGATAAAGAAACATCAAAAACAATCATTAATTAGGAAAGATTAGATGATCTGAAAGTAAAATTTTAAATAAATATAAACAACTCATTTTATGAAAAATTATATTTGACTTTTTCATAAAATCAAAATATAATAAAAACCGAACGAGTAGCAAACGAGCGTAAATCCAGTTTTTGCTGCTCGTTTTTCTATTTTTACAATCATAAAATGTCATTAAAAAGTGTGTAGCCAATCAGCGTAAGACCAGCTTATTCTGATGAACTACATTCTTTTTTTATGCAAAAAAGGAGGAAAAATTAAAAATGGCAGAAAGTAACAAGATGAAGGATATGCCAGTGAATAAGCTCATGATCCAGATGGGAATTCCAATGATCTTATCAATGGCATTGCAGGCAGTTTACAATATTGTAGATAGTGCTTTTGTAGGTAACATGAGAGCAGGAAGCGAGGCAGCCCTAAATGCCTTGACGCTTGTATTTCCAGTTCAGATGCTGATGGTTGCGATAGGGATTGGAACAGGAGTGGGAACCAATGCACTTCTTGCAAGAACACTCGGACAGGGAAATCATAAAAAAGCAGGTAAGGTTGCTGGAAACAGTTTGTTTTTAGGCGGGATCATTTATGTGGTCTGTTTGCTCTTTGGAATCTTTGGAGTTAAAACATACATTTCATCACAGACGGTTGATCCGCAAGTAATCTCTATGGGAACAAGTTATCTTAGGATATGCTGTATCATTTCTATGGGAATCATTTTCTTTTCTCTATTTGAAAAGTTGTTACAGGCAACAGGGCGTTCGCTCTATTCAACAATCGGTCAGGTTGTGGGAGCAGTGGTAAATATCATCCTTGATCCGATCATGATCTATGGGATTGGACCTGTTCCAGAAATGGGGGTTCAAGGTGCAGCTTATGCAACAGTCATCGGACAGGTAGTGTCAACAGTGTTATTGTTTATCTTTCATATGAAATTAAACAAAGAATTTGAACATGGAGCAAAGTATATGAAGCCAGATGCTGGAATTATCAAAGAAATATATGCAATCGGACTTCCGGCGATCATTGCACAGGCATTGATGTCAATTATGGTATATGTAATGAATCTTATTTTGAAATTCAGTCCTTCCGCTCAGACAGCCTACGGATTGTTTTATAAAGTACAGCAGTTTGTTTTATTCTTAGCATTTGGACTAAGGGATGCGATTACACCGATCATAGCATTTGCTTATGGGATGGGAAGTAAAAAGAGGATAAAAGATGGAATCAAATATGGATTGATGTACACGAGCGTATTGATGATCTTTGGAATTTTGATCACAGAAATATTCCCAAGTTCTTTTGCAACATTATTTAATGCAGGAAGTTCCAGAGAATATTTTATTGGTGCAATGAGAATTATCTCGATCAGTTTTATTTTTGCTGGGATTAATGTGGCATATCAGGGAATATACCAAGCATTGGATGGTGGTATGGAATCATTAATTATTTCACTGCTTAGGCAACTTGTGGTCATATTACCCCTGGCAGGAATCTTTTCAATCTTTGTAAGAAATGACCAGGCAGGAGTATCTTTAATCTGGTGGGCATTCCCAATTACAGAACTTGCAGCATGTCTGATCGGATTTATCTTTTTAAAGAAGATAAGAAAAACAAAAGTGGACCGATTAACACATTAAGGAGGAAGGTATTATGGCAAAAAGAATCATTACAATCAGTAGAGAATTTGGAAGCGGTGGACGATTTATCGGAGAAGAAGTAGCACAACAGCTTGGAATTGCTTATTATAGTGAAAATATTATAGATCAGATTGCGCAACAGTCAGGATTATCACCAGAATATATCGAAGAAAATGCAGAATTATCCCCAAAGAAAGGATTTTTTTCCTATGCATTTTCGGGTCGTGATATTACAGGGAAATCCGTGGACGATATGCTGTATGAGGCACAGAGAAAGGTAATCTTGGAAATTGCAGAAAAAGAACCATGCGTTATGATTGGGAGAAATACTGATTTTATACTGAAGGATAGAGATGATGTGTTAAATGTGTTTATACATGGAGACATGCCAGAGAAGATCAAACGTATTTGCAAGTTATATAATGTTACAGAAGACGGGGCAGTAAAACTTATAAAGGATACAGATAAAAGACGAAGGATAAATTATAATTTCTATACAGAACAAAAATGGGGGATGGCAAGTAATTATACATTGTCATTAAACAGTTCGCAGTTGGGATATGCAAGGTGTGAGAAGATGATCATGGGTTGTGTGGATATTTGTTAGATTATAGGAATTTTTCTTATTATCTCATATAGGAAATATTTTTTGAATCTGATATACTAAAACTATAAGGAGGAATATAAAAATGGAATTTCAAACGATGGGAACAAAGTTATCAAAGTAAACAAGATGAAATTCATCAGATAGGAGAGTATCTGCAAAAGCAAGGAATAGAAAAAATAACGCTTATTGTCGCTTCATCGATTGGAGCAGATTTAGGACTCACATTTCTTTCTCAGATGAAAATCCCAATTGAGCATACTTTTTTGATGAAGGTCAATTTGCACAGATTTCAAGATTGACAAGGAAGGTTATGGTTCCATTTTTGTATCTGGCGATTAAGAGCCTTTATTGGAGTAAAGGAGCGACTTTAAGTAAATTTATGTGGTGCAGTGAAGAAAGTATAAAGCCATATTTTATAAAAGCAGGAAAAAATCTGCGGTATAAAAATCTATATCGACAGATGATGGACAGTTTGGAAGATAAAGAATTTCCAAAGCTGTCACAAGAGGTTCAAAGAACCATTTTCTTTGAGTTTGGAAGTGTCGAGGAACATTATAAATATCGTGATGCTGTAAAGAAGGCGTATCCGTACAGGAAAATTGATGAGAATAGTTAGCGAACACTAATGAAAGGGAGAAAAGAAGAATGAATGAAAAAGCAAATTATGGAAACTGGGTACCTGAAAAAGCATTGTATATGTTATTTGGAGCAGTAATTGTTTTAGGTGTTATTGCGGTAGCAGTACAAGTAGCTTTAAGTGAAATGGTCATTGCAATCATAGTAGGCGTATTATGCATTTTGACTCTGGTAATGGCAATTTATATGCTGATCTGTCATGAAGCATTCGCATTTGGAAAAGGAAATATGATGGCAGGAGTACATGAACATCTGATTAAACATCTTGATTGGGATGGTGAAGGGAAACTTCTAGACATCGGATGCGGAGCAGCAGCACTTACTGTTCATTGCGCTAAAGCATTTCCAAAGGCACAGATCACAGCGATGGATCACTGGGGTGTGGAATGGAATTATGCAAAAGAGCAGTGCGAGAAAAATGCAAAGATTGAAGGAGTTGCAGACCATATCGCTTTTCAAAAAGGAGATGCAGCAAAACTGGATTTCCCTGATGAGACATTTGATGCAGTAGTAAGCAATTTCGTGTTTCATGAAGTGCGAACAGCAAAAGATAAGAGGGATGTTGTAAAAGAAGCATTAAGAGTTTTGAAAAAAGGCGGTGTATTTTCTTTTCAGGATATGTTTTCACAGAAAGCATTGTACGGAGATATGGAAGAGTTTGTAAGAATCTTAAAAGAAGAAGGAATTTCAGAAGTTCACTACATAGGAAATCTGGAAAAGAAGCTAGACTTTATTCCGGGATTTGTAACAACACCATGGATGATCAGCGGGATGGGAATTATTTATGGGAAAAAATAGGACACAGTCAGGAAATTGTGATAAAATATAAGAAATTAGTTAACAGGTTGAAAGAGGCTTCGGTATGCTGCAAAAGAGGGGGCAAATCCAGTTTAATAAAATTGGAAATTGCGAGAAAGGAGAAAAGTATGCTTACAATATTAAACTCAGAAAGCTTATGGATTGGAACAGACATGATACAATTTAATGCGATCAGGGATATCTTGGATCGGGAAAAGATTAAGTACAAATACAAAACATACAATCACTTAGGAGAATGGGCAGGATCAGGAACACTTCGTGGAAACTTTGGAAGTGTGGGGAATCCTACATCACAGTCCATACAGTATGAAATTTTTGTGGCGAGAAAAGACTTAGAAAAAGCACAGGCTGTAATGTGGAATTTGCTTAGATAAAGTAGATACATGATGATAATGAAGAAAGGAAAGATACTGTATATTACTAAAGTGATATGCAGTGCCATTCTTTTTATGGTATAATAATTTTGCAATGTTAGGAAATGGCTTAAAATGGTCATTTCCTAACATATGTGTTACTAATTTGTTACTTGTTGAATGGAAATTTATTATTTCAACAAGAGAATAGTATCTCTCAATTGTTCCACTGTTTTATGATTATAAACCCTATTTCCAACATCTTTAGATTTGTGCCCCATCAGCATATCAATACACTTTCTATTACCACCTGCATTATCAAGGAATGTTTCAAAAGTATGTCTAGCTTCATGAGGAGTTTTCTTCTTCTTTGTTATATAAGAAATAACAGTTTTCCATTCTTCATAAAAATCCCCTTTTTTAAATTTAGATCCTTCATCAGTTTCTAAAAAATATTCATTACTTTTCTTTAGCCGATTTTTCACAAACGGCATGATACGAGGATGGATTGGCACAATTCTGTTCTTCCCTGAAGAAGATTTGCTTCCGCCTTTAAAATATTCTTCTTCAAGATTGATCTGATCACATGTCATATTTAACAATTCCATTAATCTGAATCCGGTGTAAATATAGATTAATACAATATCTACATTTTTTTGATCAGATATTTTCCACAGAGCTTCAACTTCTTTTTCAGTGAATGGAGTGCGTTTAGTTTCTCCCTGTTCTGTGCTGACAGAAATTATTTGAGAATACATCTTATCTATAATGTCTAATTCAAATGCAAAATTATCTAAATGCCACCAAAGTGCTTTGATATGAGATTGTGTAGCGTAACTACGACCACAATCGTCCATGGTTGCTTGCATATGATAAGCTCGTATTTGCCTATATTTCTTTCCGTACAGTTTTTGACAATGTTTATAAGCTGCTTTAAGTGTATATAAACGAGAACTTCCAAGTTTAGGAGCTTTTACTTCAAGCCATCGCTTATATAATTCTGCAAGAGTGACGCGATTGCGATCAATATTCCAAGGATTATCATTGTACCTGGCTAAAATAATATTTGCCTCTTCACGAGTAGCAGCATAGTCCACTGGGACCTGCCTTCCGTGTCCATCTTCATCGTATGTAGTGACTTTAATCACATAAGGGCGTGAACGATTACCTTTTAATTTTGTCACACTGCCGTAGCCGTTGGGGTTTCTTCTTGCCATATATCATCATTCCTTTCTAAAAAAAGGGTACAAAAAATACACCCTTATCAAATTGTGTTTTTGCAGGATGTATGATATAATTCTGGTGTCGAGTCAGAAGCATATCACACACCACGTTGTTGATAGGTTTCTAAATTCCGTCTGGTTGTCAGCCAGGCGGTTTTTTATTTTGACCATTTTGGTGAAGTTACCGAAATGGTATTTAGTAAATTGTTTTGTCAGACTCTGACAAAAGTATTTTGTATAAAAATCTGTGCATAAATTGACAGATGATGTATAAACTATTATAATGACAATAAGTTAACTCGAGAAGGATATGGCTGGGTTCCTGAATGGGAGTAGGCAGTAATGCTTAGAATTTCCTTTGCCCCTGGGGTTGACTTATTTTTTTGTCTTAATATTATCTAAAATATGTTCTGGATCTTTTGTAAGTTCGACCACAATAAAATCAATTGCTTGCTGAGAATAGGTATATTGTGGTTGTTCATACTGTGTATGAATATAACAAAACTTTTGATTGGCTTTTAATCCATAGTGTTTACAAAAATTATTAAAATGAAAACGGTTAAACTCAGTATTTTTACCATTATATTTTAACTGAATATTTTTCTTACTTATTTGTTTTTGTATAGCATCGATACAATGTTTTGCAGTATAACAGTGTGTTTTGTTTGGATCTTTCAGCTCTTTAATGATCTGCACAGGAGTATCAGCTGATTTATCAACTTTTACAAAAGAAGTAGCTTCTTCTTTTTTCTTTGTAATATAATGATGATGTTCTATGGTGATTGCAAATTTAGCATTATTATTCTGGGATAGAGTATCAATAGCATCACGTGTTTTGAATATTTTTGTAGCAATCTGTTCAGGATATTTTGCAATTATTTCAGATTCATTCAGGGCTTTCATGCTGACAGACAGTGTTAGAAAGTTTTGAGGAATGATTTCTGTCATGTCTATAGAATGAAATAACATCATTTTGTCATTAAAATTCAATATACAAGATTGAAATAATGGAACATATACCATTTCATATTCTTCTACAATAAAGTGTGTACTGGTATTGCGAAGATCAATAATTTTTTCAAGATTGATACGAAGAGGATCTTTATTATTTGTAAATACTTGTTGGATACAGTTTTCCAAAGATAAAGTTCGTTCTGGATTATCTTTATAATATATACTATTTTCGCCTTTTGCTTTTATCATATAAGCTTTAAGCATTAATTCCCAGGCATTGCAGATAAAGAAACTAAAACCTTCAATTCTATATTTGATTGTTGGTTTATTGTATATTTCTATTGCCATGGTAAAAGCTTCTTTTGATTTGTCAAGTAGTTTTTCTGTAAGGTCCATATGTTTACTCCTTATTATACCTGCTGTACTTTTTACTGCTTTGTCAGAGTCTGACAAAATAAATCTATTTCAATCTCAACCGAATCAATTCCTCACTATACCCAAGTGCCAGTGCGATCTGATTCGTCGTAAATTCCTTCATCCATTTGTCATGATCGTAATTATTATTGATTATATCTTCAACCAAACGTTTGAAAGTATTTTTATCGCATAAGACAAATTCATAAAAGTGATTCATTACTTCACAAGCATCTTCAAAAATTGTTTGAGAATAAAATTCTCTTAAATTATAAATTTTTCCTACAAGATATGTTAAATATGGTTCATTAAAAGAATCTGAATGTACACGTGTAGAAGAATATACGCCATCGTTATATAATGATATGCTGCTAAAATTTGAAGCCATAATCTCAAAGTAGAGTGCCTTTAGGTAGTACAGAAGAGAATCTTCCTGTTTACCTGAATCACCTAGCCATTCAGCCATAGATCGATAATTACATGTTAATAAATTGAATTTACTATTTTTCATGTATTCAAATTCTCGATCATTGAATATAGACCAAATGATCTTATGAAAATCATAATTATTTGGACATGATTTCTTAGCAGATATATATTCGTCAATGCCTATCCCTAATTTGATTCTGTGGTTAAACAGATCAATATAATCTTTGTGATTTTCCACAAAATATTTTCCCTTATTAGATAGAGAATAAAATTTTATATGATCAGCATTTAAAATATGCATTAATTCATCAGAGGAATCAGTAGCTAATAGACGATTGATCAAATCTTCTTTGTTCCCTGATACATGTAGACGTAATTCTCTTAACAGAGCTTTTAACTCTGGTATTCTTAAAGAACGCAAGATATCTACCAATTCAGCATCTTTATAATAACCATCTTGGACTAATTTTTTATGAAATTTAGATGGGCTTTTGATTTCAAAATCATACTGGAAGTATCTTGGATATTCGTTGTCGTCCATGATCGGAGTTCCAGTACTGTATCTGTCGAGGAATACAGCTGTATAAAACTCTCTTTTTTTTAGGGAAACTTCTGAATCATTGACATAAGATGATGAATCCAAGGCGATGTTAGGAGTTGATGGTTCATCTAAAACTTCTTGCTTAGGTTCTTCGGGTTTCGACTTTCTGAAAAAATCAAAGATGCTCATTCTTGATGTTCCTCCTCTCGTAGTTTCAGGGAGATTCTGTACTGATCAGCATCAGGAACATCAACAAATTCCACTGTTTTATCAAAATTATTCTTAACAACATCCTTGATCTCATCTAAGGAAACTCTGAAAAATTCTCTTCTTTGGTTTACAAGGTTTAATTTACGATCTTCAAAAGCTCTATGTAAGGCTGCTTCCAATGCTGGAGCATCCTCTGAAAAGATCATTGCATGTACATCAAATTTGAATGGAACAGAAGCATCTCCTAATTCATCTACACGATCTTGTGGATTTAATCTACGTGTCATACCGATTTTGTAAATACCTTCACCGAATGATCCAATGTTAGAAATTACATATACATAACCAGCTTTTTGGTTAGCCTCTCTGTAATCAATATCCTTGATTTTAGTGTCAATCTCGGAAAGAGATTGTATGATTTCCTCTTTCTTTTGATTTAAATCTTCTATATTGTCATCAGAAGCGGTTGAAATTTGATGATTGATATTAGAAAGGGCTTGTTCGTAATGTTTGCGTTCTTTATCAATATTTTTACGTTGTTCTTTTAGTTCTTTTTGTAATCGAGCTTCTTCACGCTGTTGAGCTCTTAATTCTGCCTTTTGTTCCTTTTCACGCTGTTTTTGAATCTGATATTCGAGAGCTAATCTAAGCTCTTGAATTTTCAGATCATAGTAATGAGCGGTTATGGCAATTGACATTGTTACACCCAATTTAGCAATAGCATTGAAACTTCGTTCCATTTTCTTAACAGATGTATCATAGTTATTGTATTTTACCTTACTAATAATCTCATCACATTCACTGTTGAACGCACGAAGCAGTAGCTTCTGCATGTCTCTTACTAACTTTCGTCCTTTGGCTTCACTACCATTTACTTGCCATCCTATGTTCCCGGATACAGCTGTATCATCCTTGATCATTGCTTTCTGCTGGTTTCGTATATTTATGAGCTCTGCTTTATAAGCATCAGCGTTAGTAAAAGAGTAGCGTGGTTCATATAACCCGAAATCCTGAACAAGAACTTCATCAGAGAAAGTAATAAGTTCATTTTTCAATTCTTTTATATTAGAATTTAGCTCATTAATTTCGTCATTGTAAGCAAGAATAAGCGACTTTTGCTTAGAAATTTCTTCCATGTACTTATCATACTGTTCTGAAAGCTTTTGTTCTTGTTCCATTTTATCATGAGCAAATTTTACTTGTGATTCAGAAATCTGTTTTTGTAAAGATTCCAAATCCAACATTTCAGGTGTAAGCTTCGATTCCAATTTAGCTTTTTCGATTTCAAGATTAGCAATTGTTTTTTGCATTTCTAAATTAGAATTTTCTAATTCCTGAATCTTATCATTTAATTCGTTGTTTCCAAATATTGAATTTAATAACCCCATTATGTTCCCTTCATTTTGATTTTAATCTTAACTTAATTAGTTTTTCAGTGTACCCAAGAGCGAGTGCAATTTGTTCAGTTGTATATTCTTGATATTCTAAGAATGTTTCGTCAGGTACCAGAAGTTCCATAGCAAATAAATCAGCTTCTTTTTCGTATTTTGTGGTGTTAAATCCAGTATACGTATCCATGAAGAGAGCGTTAGCCTTTTTATGCAGTAGCATGTGGCCTAACTCATGGGCGCAGACAAGAATCTGTTCATGTTCTGGAAGAGAATCATCAATATAGATAATATTATTTCTTTGAAAATATTGATAAAACCCTCTGACACCTTCAAGTGGCACTGGCACAAGAATAACATTTAGTCCTTTGATAATCTCAAAAGGATTTCTTGTTTTGTGTTTCTTGACAAGCGAATTTACAATCTTTTTTATGTCCATTCACATCAGTCCTTTTTGTATTTTTTAGGTGTATATTTTTCCTTGTTCTTTTTCTTAGCCATCTCCATCCCAATTTCCATTGCGTTTAGAATAGATTCAATTGCTTCAGGAGAAGCAGGATCACCATCAAACATTAGTCCTTCTTGGGATGTTAGTTTGTCTTTGGTTTGCTGTAGGATTTCTTCTATTTGTTTTGTGTCTCTTTTATTAAGTTCTGCAGAAGAAGATTTCTTTTCTACCAAATCCGATTTTTCTATTCCAAAATAATTAGCCATCATTTCTATTTTGTCAATTCGTGGATAGGTTCGTGCATGCATCCAATCTGATACGGTAGACATTTTAAAACCTAAGGTGTTGCACATTTCTGTTTGAGTAACATCGTTAGCCTTTAGATAGTATTTTATATTTCTAGCCATGACTTCTTTGTTTCCTAAGTCGCTCATTTACCAGTGCCTCCTTTCTTGATTTGAATATGTCTATATTATAATGGAGAAACCGAAAAAAATCAACATAAACCGAAAAAAATTCGGAAAAACCGTTGACACTTCGGTTTAACCGTGGTAGTATATAAGAGAACTAAGGAGGTGAGCGAAAGTGAAAATGGAAACTAGATTTCCTAAAGATATGAAAGCAACATTAAAAAGTATCCGTGAAATGCGAGGGTATAAGCAAGAAGAAGCTGCTAAATTAATAGGAATAGCGACAGATACACTTAGAAACTATGAACAAGGAAAGTCTTATCCAGATATTCCAGTGCTTCGTAAAATAGAAGAAACGTATAATGTACGTTATTCGCAGATTATTTTTTTACCGTTAGACTTCGGTTTAACCGAAATTAAATAACCAGGAGGTGAGAATATGGGAAAAAAACCAGATATCACAATAACTAGTGATTATTTGAATTATGTAAGAAATCAAATTCAAAAAGCAATTACAACGCTCTGCCAAAAAGAATATCTAGATGAAGAAGATGTAGTTGCACTCCTTCAAATGACAGAAGCGTTGCAAAGCTTAGGGACAAAAGCTATTAAGAAGCGTGTTATTCAACGTCCTTATAAATAAATTGAATAGCACTGTCCGGTAACAAATAATTACAATGTTTAGAATTCGCATCTAGCATAAAACAGATACTGGAATCATTTAGATATTCATCAAAGAGTATATCGATATAGTATTTTTCAGGAGCAAGAAAACTAGTTATGAAACGATCTTTGTCAATATCTAAAGCCCAAAGCGATGAATTTACTTGTAAATATGAATTGCAGTTATCTTTAATTAAAGATTCAATGGTGGTTGAATCGCAAGATACGGTTTCCTGATCAATGTAGAAAATGTATTTCATACGGATTTCTCCTTTCTTCAATACTCGGACATGCCAGTGCCCTGTGAATTAAGTATAGGAGATATATGAAAGAAAAACAACAGAATAATAGCAGATGGCTTAATCCTCTGTCCGATACACGTAACCCCGAAACCCTCCCTAAATTGGTTAATTATTAAAAATAGCACTCAATCGGGCGGAGACTTAAGCCATCTGAAGAAAGGCAGGTGATAAAGGTGTTCAGGGACAGGCTTAAAAAAGTAATGGTAGATCAAAACATCAATCAAGTAGAGTTGTCCAGAATCTGCAGTGTAAGTAGATCGACCGTCAGTAAGTGGATGTCCGGAGATTCGGAACCGACAAAAGCAAGACGAAATGAGATTGCAGAAGCATTTGATCTTCCAGAGAATTACTTCGAAGAGACAGTAATTCCTAAAAAGAAAATAGAGACGTTAACCCCGAAAGAAGTTGCGTATTTGATGGGAATGGGGGTTCCAACAATCGAAAAAGGACTGATTCAAGGGATTTTTCCATGGGGATATGCAATCCGGACAAGTGAAAATAAGCATAGATATTTCATAAATGCAAAAAAGTTTTTTGCAACTGAAATGATAAGTGTTTGAGAAAGGAGCATGAGATGAAAAGTGAAACAAAAGCCATGATCTGCACGGCAGCGGTGCTGATCGCAATGGGAATATTTAAGGAATTAGCAGCGTTGTGTTTGATCACAGCGATGATCTATGAGGAAGGAGTGAAGAAATTTGATAAATAAGATTTTAAAAGAGCTTGATCATATGATCAAATTTCAAGAGAAAGAAATTGAGCTAGATATGCAGGCGGAAGAGTTAGAAGGCAAAATACACTTCGAAACCGCAAAGCTTCTTGCTTATGACGAAGTAGCAAGAATGATAAAAAAATGTGCCCAGGAAGCGGCAACTTCCGAAGGCACAGATGTAAATACACAAGAAAAGTATAACACAGATTAGAAGAAAAGTGAAATCAGAAAATTGGTAGTTGAGATCTTTGATCTATCGTTGCGACTGCAAGAAATGACAGATGGAACTATAGATTGGCGAGAACCAGGTGTTCCATGTGTACAAGCTGAATATCATGGAGCTACCGCAGTGCTAAGCGTTAAGATCTGGGAAAATGGCTTTAGTGCAGAACAGCGACCAGATTACAGTACAATGCTGTTTCTCAACAATCCGAACTGTATGATCGAAGCATGGTATCTGAAAGAAAAATTGATGGGACTATTAGAAGAAAGAAGAGGAAATGACAATGGGAAAGATGATTCTGATCACAACTGATAATGAGGTAAAAGAGCTGGAATATCCAGACGTGGGACTTAAATCATGGAAAAAGTTGAAAGAACACATCGGAAACAGATGTGAGCTAATTGAACACGTACAGCCCAAGAGATTATATACAGAGATTGGTGCAGGAATTGAGATTAAAAATGTACCAGGATCAAAAGTAAGCATGTTGGTTGATGAAGAATTTTATTTTCATTGCGATGAAAATAAATTAAATAAGATAGCTTCATGGCTGTATGAGACAGATCGCCATGGATACCAGATTCTTGGTAATGCCTTGATTATTGGAGAAAAGTATGGAAATGCAGGAATTGAGTTTTGTGGAATGTCAGAAGAACAGTTTGATCTTGTCTTTCCTAAATTAAAAGAATTGGGAAAGAGGTTTAAAGATGCAGGAGATTGAGATTAGCAAAGGAATCAAACGGATTCAGTTCGATTCCTTTGATTCCTGGTTAAATGCCAGACACGGAATCGGTGGATCTGATGCATCTGCGGTATTAGGACTCAATCCATATAAAACCAATATAGAGCTTTATTTAGAAAAGACAGGACAGCGAATGGCTCCTGATATTTCAGATAAAGATTATGTAAAGTATGGGCATGATGCGGAGCCATTGCTTAGATCGCTGTTTGCACTGGATCATCCAGAGTATAAGGTTGAGTACTTCGGAGACAACATGATCCGAAACGAAAAGCATCCATGGGCGCATGCTTCTTTGGATGGAGAACTGACCGATCAGGATGGTCGCAAAGGAATCTTAGAAATTAAGACAACTAATATCCTACAAAGTATGCAGCGTGAGAAGTGGAAAGATCAGATTCCGGACAACTATTACATACAGGTCCTACATTACCTGCTAGTTAGCGAATATGAGTTTGTTGAACTGAGAGCACAGCTGAAATCAGTATGGCAGGGTCAGATCAGATTGGAGACAAAAGATTATCATATTGAGCGATTAGAGGCAGAAGAAGACATTGAGATATTAAAACAAGCGGAAGAAGAGTTCTGGCAGAAAGTTTTAAAAAGACAGCAGCCACATTTAATCCTTCCGGAAATATAAAAAGGAGAAATGTATGGAACTTAAGATATACAATCCACAGGAAGAGGGATTTCTGAAAGAGATTGACTGGAACTATGAAGAGTTAAAAATAGAAATCCAAGGAAAAGCAAATGATTACATGAATCTGGTTTATACAGCAGATCAGGTAAAAGATGCCAAAAAAGATCGTGCAAATCTTAATAAATTTGTGGAAGCTTTAGAGAGCAAGCGAAAAGAAATTAAAAAACAGATTACAGAACCATATTCAGCATTCGAGAAACAAGAGAAAGAACTGGTTGGTATTGTTAATAAAGCGATTGCAAATATTGATACGCAGATCAAAGGATATGAAGAAGCAACAAGACAGGAAAAACTTGAAAAGGTCAAAGAAATCTATGCAAAAACAATCGGTGGACTTGCTGATGTAGTAACGTTTGACAAAATTTTTAAAGAATCCTGGCTGAATGTATCAACAACGTTTAAATCGATCACAAAGGAAATCACAGAAATTCGTGACAAGGTTGACAATGATTTATTTGTGATCAATGCAGACACGAGTTCCTTTGCTTATGAGATGAAAGAAGAGTATCTAAAGAACTTTGATCTCACTGCAGCGATTAACAAAAAACAAAAATTAGAAGAGACAGCAAAGCAGAAAGCAATATATGAAGAACAACTAAAAGAGGAAGAGGAACAAAGAAAACAACGATCACAAGAAGAAGCAAAGAAAGTAGTATTTGCAGGTAAAAGCACAGAAAAGCCAGTAAAAGCACAGAAGCCAGTAAAAGCACAGAAGCCAGTGAATACAGAAGAAAAAATATCAACGATCACATTCCGATGTACTGTGAAAGAACATAACTTTAAAGAAGTTAACGCAAGACTCAGTCTAGTACAAAAAGTATGTGAAGAATTTAAAATCATAGATCCAAAGGAGGAATTATAAAATGGCAGTTGGAAACAGTTTAGCAAACAGACAGCAGAAAACAGGATTAACGGCATATCTTACAAATGATGCTGTAAAAAATCAGATTAATAATGTAGTCGGTGGTAAAAACGGAGATCGTTTCATTGCTTCTATTGTATCTGCAGTACAGGTTAATTCAGATTTACAGGAATGTACAAATCCATCAATCTTAAGCGCTGCACTACTTGGAGAGTCTTTAAAACTCTCTCCATCACCACAGCTTGGACAGTATTACATGGTTCCATTCAGAAACAACAAAAAAGGATGTAAAGAAGCACAGTTTCAGCTTGGTTATAAAGGATACATTCAGTTAGCAATCCGCTCAGGGCAGTACAAAAAACTAAACGTTCTGGCAATTAAGGATGGGGAATTGGTTCGATTTGATCCACTGAATGAAGAAATCGAAGTAAATCTGATCGATGATGAGGAAGTAAGGGAAGAAGCAAAGACGATCGGATACTATGCAATGTTTGAATATACAAACGGTTTCCGAAAAGCTATGTACTGGTCCAAAAAGAAAATGGAAGCACATGCATTAAAGTATTCCAAAGGGTATGCAGCAAAAAAAGGATATACATTCTGGGAGAAAGATTTTGATGGAATGGCTTATAAGACAATGCTTCGCCAGCTGATCAGTAAATGGGGAATCATGAGCATTGATATGCAGAATGCAATGGAATCTGATATGGCGGTGATCCATGAAGATGGAACAAAAGATTATGTAGATACAGTTTCAGAAGAAAATATTGTAGCAGATCAGGATCTGCAGGAAACGGCAGAGGAAACACCTGAACCAGAAAAACAGGAACTACAGGAAGAAACAACAAAAGAAGAACCACAGCAGTTCTTTAAATAAAAGAAAGGAGCAACACGATGAAACATATTAACTTAGAACAGTTTGCAGGAGGGAAACTTTCAGTACAGCTTAATAAGGCATTAGAAAAGATCACTGAAAATGTTCAGGATCCCAACACAGATGCACAGAAGGTAAGAAAGATTAATGTGTCAATCTCTCTTCGTCCAAACGATGAAAGAAATTTTGTATCGACTACAGTTGAAACAAAACTGAGTCTTGCACCAGAACTTGGAGCTACAACAGCACTGAGTATGGGCAGAGATCTTCGCACCGGAGAGGTTGAAGCGATCGAGATTTTTAACCAGATTCCGGGACAGATGAGTGTCAATGATGTGATTGATCAGGAAGAGGAAGAGCCACAGAAAGCCTTTGATCCGGACACTGGGGAAATCTATGAACCAAGCAACAAAGTCATTGATTTAAGAAAAGCAAAACAGGCATAAACAGGAGGTACATAACAATGGATAATACATTTTTAAGAGAAGCAATCGAAAAGATCGAAGAACTGACAGACAGTGCAAGAGAGCCACATGTTGTAGAGATCGCAGGAAAGACTTATTGTGATAAATCCCTGTCACGATATGACAGAGAAGAGTTTGCAGAACCATTGACAGCTACAAGTCTTAATTCTCTGATCGATTATATCAGTGGAAAGAGTGAAGAGTTAAGAGAATCTATGATCATTCACGTAGAATCTCCAACAAGAGTAAGATTACTATCTGGTCTTACGCAGGAAAGAAATCGAGAAGAATTATTCCGCGTAGGTACAAATCCAAATGGTTTTGATTTCGATCATTACTATGATCAGGAAGCGTTTGTAATCAACATGCAGACTGCCTTTAAACAGAGTGATGAAACAGAACTGATTCTTTCAGTTGCTGGAAACGTAGAAAATAAAACAGTGGCCAACTATGGAGATGATGGAGTCAGCCAGAAAGCTACGATCACAAAAGGTATTGCAGGAAAAGAAGATGTGATCGTACCAAATCCAGTAACACTTCGCCCATATCGTACCTTCCTGGAAGTAGAACAGCCAGAAAGCAAGTTTATCTTTCGAATCAGAGAAGGTTCTAACGGAGAACCATTATTCAAACTTGTTGAAGCTGATGGTGGTCTCTGGAAGTATGAAGCTGTAGATGCTATCAAGAAATATTTAACAGAGAATTTACCGGAAGAACTGTTAAAAGTGATCACGATCATCGGGTAACAGTTATGGAGACAGTTAGATTTACAGTCCCTGGTGCACCGAAAGGAAAAGCCAGGGCGAAAACTGTCCGTAGTAAAAAAGGTGGAACTTTCTCATATACGCCAGAAGGTACTATGTTGTATGAGAATCTGATCAAGTGCTGTTACAGGCAGGAATCAAACAACATCATTTTTAATGACGGACAGCCCTTAAAAGTAACGATCATAGCTTATTATCCGATCGTTAAGAGTACAAGCAAGAAAAAGAAACAACAGATGTTGGAAGACCTTATGTTTCCAACGAAGAAACCAGACATTGATAACATTGCAAAAAGTATTCTTGATGCATTGAATAAATTAGCATACAGAGATGATACGCAGGTGGTAACGCTGCATATGGAAAAGCATTATGCAGAGGACCCACGAGTTGAAGTAGAGATAGAAGAAATCAAAAATGGATGATTTGAATTTTCCAAAATGGAACCCTAGATGGCAAACAATCAGAAATATCAATTCAGATAATCTAAAAATCCGATATAAAGCATTGAGAAACGCATCTTCTAATTTTATCGCTAGGAAAGATGTAAAAGAGTATATCAAAGCAAAGTATCAGAATAAATGCTGTATATGTGGCAGCAGAGAGCATTTACAAATAGATCATGTTGTATCTGTTCTTCAGTTTGCACAAAAGAGACTTCCATACAAAGATTTAAACAAAGAAGATAATTTAGCATTGTTATGTAGAAGCTGCAATGCAGCGAAAGAACCATAAACGGAAGGTGGTGTTCTTAAAGTGGGCCGTAAACCCAAAACAGGACTAGATTACTTTCCTAAAGATGTCGATTATTACGACGATTTTAACATCATGGATCTGATGAACGAGTATGGTCCATTAGGGCAGACCATCTATGATGTTGTTCTATGCATGATTTATCATGAAGGATATTACCTGGAAGTGCCTAAAATGGAGCAGTTAGCGGTAAAAATAATCAAAACCATTGGTAACCGCTGGGTAAAGAAAAAAGACTTTGTGTTACAAGTAATTCATTATTGTGCGGAGATAGGTCTTTTCGATCAAGACCTCCTGAATCAAAATGTTATTACCTCTGTTGGAGTTCAGCGACGCTATAAAGAAGTGACTGTTAGGAACAAAGTCGATAGAAGTAAATATTGGTTGATTGATGAAAACGGTCAACCTTTATTAAATGCACCACAAAATAGCATTTCTGCAACAGAAAAAGATATTTCTGCAACAGAAAAAGATATTTCTGCAACAGAAAAACGACAAAAGGAAAGTAAAGTAAATAAAAATATATATTATAGCAATCCAGATCTGAACAGAGAGTTCTGTCTTTATCTTGATATGAGGAATCATACTGGCCCAACATTATCTGCAGAACAGATCAATGCCTTGAAAGAAGAACTAGATTCTCTGGCTGAGAATGATTCTGATAAGTTGGGCATTGTAAGAAAAGCATTTGGTGGAGGATATAAGAGTTTCTTCCCTACATCAAAGAAACGGAAGAAATCAACACCGAAACCAAAGAAAGAAGAAACTATACACAATTTTACCCAAAGAGAAGTCAAAGATTGTGATTATGAGAATCTGGAAAGACAGTTATTAAAGAAACAATTAGGAGGTGACATAACGTATGGATAATTTAATTCCTGTTAACTACGATACAGAAGAACCAACAGTATCAGCAAGGGATTTACACGAAGCACTTGAGATTAATAAAAGATTCTCAGCTTGGTTTGAATCAAATTCACAAGGATTCGTAGAAAACGAAGATTTTACAAGTGTACTTACAGGTACGGTTGTAAACAATGGAGCACAACGCGAACTACAGGATTATAAAATGTCTGTAGATATGGCAAAACATATTTGTTTAATGTCCAGAACTGAAAAGGGAAAACAGATTAGACAGTACTTCCTTGACTTAGAAAAAGCCTGGAATACACCAGAACAGATCTTTGCGAGAGCATTAAAGATGGCTGATAGAACAATAGACAAATTAAAGACAGAGAAAGCTGCATTGATTGAAGATAATGAACGTATGAAGCCTAAGGAGATATTTGCTGATGCAGTAACAGCGAGTAAAGATTCTATTCTGATCGGAGATTTAGCAAAAATTCTTAAGCAAAAAGGAATTGATATTGGTCAAAACAGACTGTTTCAAAAACTCAGAAATAACGGATATTTAATCCAAAGAAGAGGTCCAAGTTGGAATATGCCAACACAAAAGAGCATGGAAATGGGATTGTTTGAAATTGAAGAAAGAACGATCACAAATCCGGATGGAACGACAAAGATCAGAAAGACTACAAAGGTTACTGGTAAAGGGCAGCAGTATTTTATTAATAAGTTGCTTGCTGCAAGCTAAGAAAAAATAAAGCATCCGGTTGATCTCTGTCCGTAGCAACCAACAACCTAAGATTGTTGTTAAAAGTCGTAGTAATAGTCGTGGTAGTTGTGGGGTTCGGGATGATCTTAAGCGACAGGGCGTAAAAAGATGATCACATATGCGGACAGAGATCAGCCGGATGGACTGAATTATATACCACAGTAACTATTAACCGCATAAGAAACAGCCAGTATAAGCCATGAGCCTGCTGCCTAAGGCAGTGGGCAGAAAGGAGAACTGATGGCAGATTACAGCAAAGGATTTAAAAGACGTGTTGTACAGTTATGGATCCAACATGGTATGTCAACAAATGAGATCAGCAGAACATCAGGTATCGATCACAAAACGTTGATGAAGTGGTATAAGCGTTTTTACCCTGAGATAACAGGGGGGGGGCAAACGAGACAAAGTGCAAGGATTTAAGATGGCACTATATAGGCAATTGTGCCGGATATCATAAGTAAAGGAGTATGATCAGACGGCTTAACTTTCTATCTGATTAAGATTTTTCGAGTAACTATTAACGAAGCAAGCAAACGTAAACATATTTTTCAGGTTTTTGTATTTTTATTTTTCACAAACTAGATTTGGTATTACAATTTTTCAAATCACAGGAGAAGAATCACGGCAGTTTATATGATCGGGCAAGAAATTATAGAAATGTGATCAGTATAAATGCTGTTTCAGGTAGAAAGTTAAGCTGTCTGAGATAGGTAGATAGTATGAGTAAACAAGATTATATAATGCAGGGCAGAAATGAAGGAATTGCGTTCTGTGACAAAATAGCAAAAGAAAAAGGATTAGAAGAGCTACAGAGAGTAACAAGACAGAGAAATCTTGCAGGGCTTCGAACACTAATAGATCCAAGAGAACTTGACCAGGATTTTAGAGATGCAACACTACAGATTTTAGATACTGTATTGATCATGAGTCTTATAGTTTTGAAAGATGAATTTGATTTCGGAACTAAGAGATTAGATCGATTCAAAAAAAGATTCAATGACAAAACAGAGTGTTTAGAAACAGGAAATGTGACATGGATCGATATGATCGAGCAGGTCAGAGAAGAAAACAACATTAAATTAGATCTTAGAAAGAACGATGTAGTGATGGCATGGAGGAAAAAATAATGGTAAACAAGAAAGAATTTGAAGGTTACATCTGTGAGATCACCAATAAGCCAATCAGAGAGATGAGATTATGTCCGGACAAGCAGCAGAAGTTAAAGGTTCGGATCAAGTGTGATAAGGGATGCATTTATTGTGAGAAGGAAGTGATCGATAATGACCGATGAAGAAAAAAGAATGGTAGAATTTAACAACTACATAGATGGTCTGATTAAATTTATGAATGGGGAAAATGATGACTTTGAACCGATTCCGATACCAAAGGAAGTTGATGATGAAATGCAGAAAGACCGTTTCTATTAATTGTTAAAGAAAGTTAAGGATTAACTAATATATCATTTAATACATCAATTAATAAAACAATACAACAGTTGATGTATCAGCTGGAAGGAGAAGAGAATATGATTACAAAGACACAATTCAAGGATGCAGTTAAAAAGACAATCATTTGTACAATTATGAATCAGCCAGAAATAATTTATAATCTGGACCAAGATGAAGACGGAGCTATGAAAATCTTGGTAGGATTTTATAAAAGACTTATTAAAAAATTATATAGAAAAAGAGGCGAATTAAAAGATTGTAATGAGATAAATGAAATATATGTTATTGCATTTGAATGTTTATACAAAGAAGATGGAGAAACACCAGCTTATGTAATTTATGAAGAAAATATGCTTTGTTTATCAAGCATTAATGCACTAACTCAAATGTGTCAAGAAGTAATAGATAATTATTATTGTGAATTAACAAGCGAAATCCAAAAAGAACTAGAGGAAGAGTAATGGGCAAAGTAAGACAAAGATTAGGAAAAGCCTACATCCATACAAAAGAAGAATCCATCCAGAGTATCATCATTGATGCTCTGGTGGGTTCCGGATATGACGTGGATGTTGAGGTTACAGATAACGGAACAGGAAACGAAGTAGTATCATGTGAGATTTACGATGTGGGGGGGGGGCAGTAAGAAATGATAACAACAAAAGATGCTGTAAAAGTATTAAGTTTAACACTAACAATCGTATGTTATGGAATTTATTTTTATTCCGACCGAAAAAAAGATTGCTATCAAGCTATTAAATTTTTGATACTGGGATCAATCATGCAGAATGTAACATTCCACTTGGAATAAAGGAGCGTTAAGAATATGGGAAAGACAATAGAGAAAATAGAAAGAGTGGTGAAAATGCTAAATGGACGACACATGCCAAAACCTTACGAAGTGTACAAACACTTTAAAGGGAACTTATATGTTGTCCTTAATGTTGCTCGCTATACGGAGACAAATGAATTACTTGTAGTATATGCTGCTACAAAAGAAATGCAAAGAATCTATGCAAGACCATTACAGATGTTTATGAGTGAAGTAGATCACGAAAAATATCCAGATGCAAAGCAAAAATACAGGTTTGAAAATATGATGGAGGGTTAATTTATGATCGTTGGATTTTTAAGCGGATTAGTTATTGGAGCAGTAGCAGGAGTGGCAGTGATGTCACTCTGTGCCGCAGCGAAAGAGAGGGATGAGTTATGACAAGGGAAGAAAAGATAGATGAATTATACAATTTTTGTAATATGCATGATAGCTGTGATCAATGCGAACTTGATGATCTTGCATCAGTTTGTGAGTTTGAGGATATGTGTAATAAAAAGATTGATAGATTTTATGATGTGATGGTCGGGCATGAAACTAAAGTAGGAGATGATGCGAAAGAAAAAACTAAAACTGTCACTGAAAATCTTACAGGTGTCGTGAAAGAAGAACCGAAGACAATAACAGAATTTTTTGATGAAATAAAAAGCAACATCTGTGATAACTATTGCAAGTATCCAAGTGAAATAAAAGACTATGATGAGCTGATAGAAACAGTATGCAGCAAATGTCCGCTGCGAAAGTTGAACTAATTATTAGATTAGTTGAAATATTAGTTGAAGAATAAGTCGAAGGAGTTGATACATAAATGGCATACAAAGATTGTCCGTGCCTAAATTGTAAAGATAGATCACACGGATCAAAGAGAGTTGCTTGTCAGACAGGATGTGAGAAGTATCTTTCCTGGAAGGCAAAGGAACAGGAATTAAGAAGAAGAGAGAAAGAATCACGGCCTTATTACTCAAATGCAAGAAAAGCGATCATAAGAAACCGCCAGATGAAAAGAAAGAGCGGTAGGCAGATATGATTGATCCATGCAAAGCCTGTGCAGAGATAACCTGCATGGGCATTTGTGCCGATCAGGTGCAATACAAGCAAGAGTATCAGGAGATGGCGGATCGGATAAGGCAGCAGATAATAAATCGTAACAGGAGGGGAGAACGTGGACAAGAACGCACTGATCCAATATTGTGACATGAAAGAAGAAATTAAAGATTTAAGGAGAAGAATCACAGAGACTGAAAAGCAGATCTTCAGAATTGCAGAAGAAGGAACGGTAAAAGACACAGTAAGCGGTGGCATGGGTGGAATACAGCACTTTGTTGTTGAGGGTATGCCAGTACCAGAACTTAGCAGAAAGAGGCTGCTGCTTAATAAACGAAAATCTATGTTGATCAAAAAGGAAAATGAACTTTTAGAATTAACAAATCAAGTAGAACAGTATATAAGTAGCATCGAAAAAAGTGAATTGAGAACTATTTTCCGACTGTATTATATTGATGGAATGACATGGACACAGGTAGCGCACAGGATGAATGCCATGCATCCTAAAAGAAAGATTGCGTACAATGAAAAGAATCTACAGAAGAGAAATGAAAGATTTTTTGCAGAAAATGAATAAATGTCGCTCACTGTCGTAGGAAAATAGTTTAATATATAGACTAAACATTTTGTGTATTGATACTATACGAAAAGTTCTTCTTTAATGGTATGTATTTCGAAGTAAGAAAGCTCGAGAGATTTTTTAAATCATCTCGGGTTTTTCTTATGCAAAATACACATAAAATACACACTAGGCGTTGACTTATACACACTAAATGTGTATAATATAATCATAAGGAGGTAACTTATGAAGCAAAGAGACCTAGTGAAGAAACTTGAAAAAGCGGGTTTTGAATTTGCAAGACACGGAGGAAACCATGATATTTATAAGCGAGGGGATGATGAAGAAAAGATTCCACGACATCGCGAGATAAATGAAAGGTTAGCAAGAGCAATTTTAAGGAAATGGGGATTATAAAATCCCCTGTCCTTAACACATAATAGATATATTATAATAGGAGGAGAACGAAATGAAAGGAGCATACCCAGTTATCTTTACAGATGTAGATACGAATATTTTAGTTGAAGTTCCGGATCTTGGAATTTTAACAGAAGCAAATGAAGAGGGTAAGGCAAAAGGAACCATTGCAGATGCGATAGAAATGGCAAGAGATGCAATCGGTTTAGCATGTATCAATTTACAGGATGAAAATAAACCAATACCAGAACCTACACCAATAGCAGATGTTGACGTGACTAATGGAACGTTTGCAGAAGATGGAAAAGGAATTGTATCTTTAGTTGATGTTGATCTTACAGAGTATAGAAGAGCGATCGATAATAAAATGGTTCGTAGAAATGTGACATTACCCAATTGGTTAAATCGAGAAGCAGAAGAAGCTCATATCAATGTATCTGGAGTATTAAGAGAAGCATTGATGAGCGTACTTGGAGTAACAAAAGCTAGATAATATAAAGAATCAAGCACCTTCGGGTGCTTTTTTCGTACATAAATTTAAGGACCACTAGCTCAGCAGGGAGAGCGGTCGGCTTATAACCGATGAACAGTCCAGGGTTCGAGTCCCTGGTGGTCCATTTAAGAAATAAGAAAGAAGGTGGTAATGTTTGAGTGAAGAAAAAAACTACATACTTGCAGAAGCCGACTATGTAGTGGGAATGAAATATAAAGACATTGCTGCCAAGTATGGAGTCTCGATCAACACTGTAAAGTCATGGAAGAAACGATACGCATGGTCGAGAGATAAAAAGACAGAATGCATCCAAAAGGGGTGCACACAAAATAAAAAGGGTGCACACAAAAAAGAAGCCGTTGCAGAGGATGTAAGTCAGGTCGTGATCAACGATGAACTTACCGATCAGCAGCAGCTTTTTTGTTTGTATCAGTCTAGGATGTTTAATTATACGAAAGCTTACATGAAAGCTTATCCAGGATGTACTTATGCATCTGCTGCCGTATTAGGAAGCAGGCTTATGAAGAATCCAGTGATCAGAAAAGAGATTGAACAGCTAAAGCAGAATCATATGAACAGGGAACTGTTAAAGCAGGAAGATATCTTTCAAAAGTACATGGATATTGCGTTTGCAGATGTGACAGATTATGTATCGTTTGGGCGAGAAAATATTCAAGTTATAGGTGCTTTTGGTCCAGTAATGGTAGAAAACAAAGAAACTGGAGAAAAAGAAGTCCTCGAAAAAGAAGTCAATACTGTGAAATTTAAACAATCTGAAGATGTTGATGGAACGTTGATCACGGAAGTGAAGCAAGGAAAAGACGGAGCGAGTATTAAGCTGGTTGATAAGATGAAAGCTTTACAATGGCTTGCAGATCATATGGATATTGCTACAGTTGAACAGAAAGCTAAGATTGAGCAGATCAGAGCTAAGACAGAACAAATCAGACACAGTGAAACTGATACAGGAGAAGATGCAGTTCAATCTTGGATGGATGCTGTAAAAAAAGCGAGGGAATCAGATGGATGATAGAGTATTACATGATTTCCTTGTAGAGAGTATTCCTTTATGGCAGCAGAATCCAGTTCAATTTTTTGAAGAAGTTCTTTCTTTTTATCCAGATGAATGGCAAAAAGAAGCAGCATTTGCTTTAAGAGATAATCCAAAAGTAACGATAAAATCCGGACAGGGTGTTGGAAAAACAGGATTTGAAGCTGCAACATTGTTATGGTTTTTAAGCTGTTTTGAGAATGCAAGAGTTGTTGCAACAGCCCCAACACTGCACCAGTTGAACGATGTTCTATGGGCAGAGGTTTCAAAGTGGCAAAGTAAATCTCCGTTATTGAAGGAGATACTACAGTGGACCAAAACAAAAATATCTATGATTGGTAGCAAAGAACGTTGGTATGCAGTAGCAAGAACAGCAACCACTCCAGAAAATATGCAAGGATTCCATGAAGATAATATGCTATTCATCGTTGATGAAGCTTCTGGTGTTGCAGATCCGATCATGGAAGCAATCTTAGGTACTCTGACAGGAGCCAATAATAAATTGCTGCTTTGTGGAAACCCGACAAAAGCAAGCGGTACATTTTACGACAGCCATACATCGGATCGTAAATTATATTATTGCATTACTGTAAACTCCGCAGAATCTAAAAGAACTAATAAAGACAACATTGATTCTCTGATCAGAAAATATGGAGAAGAAAGTAATGTTGTCAGAGTCAGAGTAAAAGGATTGTTTCCCAAACAGGATGATGATGTTTATATGCCCTTGGAAATGTTGGAAGCATCGATCATCTTGGAAGAGATACCACCAGCTGATATTTGCACTTTAGGAGTCGATGTGGCCCGCTTTGGTGACGATGACACAGTGATCGCAAGAAATATGAATAACAAAATCACACTAGAAAAGATTAGGCATGGTCAAGATCTAATGAAAACTGTAGGAGATGTTGTTGTAGAGTGTAGGAATATCAAGGAAAAGTTTAAATATAAAAAAACAATATATGTGATCATAGATGATACTGGTCTTGGTGGAGGGGTAACAGATCGTTTGAATGAATTAAAATCGGAAGGAAAGCTATCTGGTGTGGTTATCGTTCCGGTTAATTTTTCTGCTGCCGTTCCAGACAAGAAAGCAGCAGAAAAATATCATGATATCACATCTTATGCATGGTCCATATTAAGAGATATGTTAGAAGAAAAAGAAGCAGTATTACCAAATGATACAGAGCTTATCGCACAATTAAGTGCGAGAAAATATGATCTTAGTTCATCAGGGAAGATACGGCTAGAATCGAAAAAAGCAATGAAAGAACGCATCGGAGAGTCTCCGGACCGGGCGGATGCTGTTGTTTTATCTTGCTACAGAAACAAAATTAAACCAATCAGTGTTCCAGGAAGTGATGTTGGAACAAAAGATAGTTACTGGAGGTGAAATAGCATTGTATGATGAAATAGGTCGCATCGGTCAAAACCGGTGGGGCGGTAGCTTTTACGAAGAATTTCTCCCAGAGTTGAGAGGTCAACGAGGAGTAAAGGTATATGCGGAAATGGAATCTAACGACGATGTGATCGGAGCAATCATATTTGCGTTAGATACATTGCTTAGACAGGCACAGTTTTCCGTAGAGCCACAGGGAGACGATCAAAAGGATATAGAGGCAGCAGAGTTCGTGGAGTCTTGCATGAATGATATGCAGAGCACATGGACTGACACAGTATCGGAAATATTATCATTCCTTACATATGGTTGGTCGTATCATGAGATCGTATATAAGAGGAGATCAGGGCGGACAGGAAATCCTAAGACGAACAGCAAATATGATGATGGTTTAATCGGATGGAGAAAGCTTCCTATCCGATCACAGGATTCGTTGTATCAATGGGAGTATGACAATGAAGACAATCTTATCGGCATGACCCAAATGCCACCGCCAAACTTTGGGCTTTATACGATTCCACTGGAAAAGGCAATCCATTTCAGAACCAGATCCAGAAAAGGAAATCCAGAAGGACGAAGCATCCTCAGAAATGCTTATCGTTCCTGGTACTTTAAAAAAGGGATTCAGGAATTTGAAGGGATCGGGATTGAAAGAGATCTCGCTGGTATACCGATGGTCACACCACCAGAAGGTGTTGACTTGTATAATCCAGATGATCCCGAAGGCTCAAGAATGTTAACCTGGGCTTATAGTTTGGTAAAGAATGTCCGACAAGACAAAAGTGCTGGAATCGTGTTACCACCGGGATTTAAGTTCGAGCTTGTTTCCACAGGTGGAAGCAGACAGATTGATACGAATGAGATCATAAATCGTTATGATAGCCGCATAGCAATGACAACGCTTGCGGATTTTATTCTGTTGGGGCATGAACACACTGGATCATTTGCATTGTCCGATGATAAGACAGAGTTATTTGCTGTAGCGATTGGATCATACCTTGACATTATCTGCGAAGCGTTCAACAATCAGGCAATTCCAAAATTAATTGACCTGAACGGAGAGCATTTTAAGGGGATCACTGACTATCCGAAGATGGTTCACGGAGATATTGAAAAGATCGACATGAACAAATTAGCACAGTACATCCAGACGATGGTTGGCACTGGTGTATTGATTCCAGACGACGAATTGGAAACATACGTTCGAGAGGCTGGTAATTTGCCACCAAAGGTAGCTAACGATGAAAGATTCATTGATCCGGACAGAGAAGATCAGCAGACAAACGATCTTGGATCACAGGGAAATAATGTACACCCAGAGGACAATCAGGACGTTGCCGAAGATGATGGAAAGGTACAGGAAGCCAAGAAACGATTAGGAAGGAGCTGATTATATGTTCCTATTCCGAAAGGTTAAGAAGCGTGGATCGATGAAGCCAAATGATGTGAAAGAAGCATTAGAGAGGTTTCTTAATAGCAGCAGTCCAGAATTAACACGCTTGCTGGTCAGGTATTGGAAGGATCAGCAGACGGTTTTTACATTTAAAGAGATCAGAGAAGCTATTCAGGCTGGTGTGATCTCCAAGAAATCTGTAGAAGAATGGCAACAGGATTATTCAAAACTGGTTCATGATAAGATTGCACCAGAGATGGTTAAAGCAATGAAAGCTGGTGCTAAAAATCAAAACCAGCACAAAGGAATAGACATTGGATATAAATTTGATGCAGATCATTGGGCGGTATCTGATTGGTTGGAAAATCACACAGCTGAGCTTGTAACGAATTGTACAAGAGTACAGAAAGATGCAATTCAGTCAATGATCGATATCGGAATAAGAAAACATATGGGGACAGATGAGCTTGCAAGGTTTATCCGTCCCTGTATTGGTTTAACAAAGCCACAGACTCAGGCAGCTATGAAGTATTATGAGACGATCAAGGCAGAGTTGGAGAAGAAACACCCAAGAACAAAGCCAGAAAAGATTGAACAGATGGCAAGAGACAAGCAGATGAAGTATGCAGAACGTCAGCTCAGAGAAAGAGCAAAGACGATCGCACAGACCGAAAGAGCGTTTGCATATGAGTATGGCAGATATCAGCATATAAAGAATCTTGTCGATCAAGGCATATTGCCACCACAGGATAAAAAATGGTCTGCAACGGACAGTGAGAATACATGCAGCACATGTAGAGAACTGAACGGCAAAGTTGTTGGAATGGACGAAGAATTCACTCCAAGAAAGTTGCTTCCGCCACTGCATCCGAGGTGTAAATGCTGTGTGATGTATGTCGATTCAAAATCTATGGCAGCAGCGTATGAAGCAGAAGATGATGAACTGAGAGAGTACACTACAGAAGAAATAGAAACTTATGCTGGTAAAATGTCAGAGATCGCAGATAAACATCTTGATCTTGAAAACTCCTGGAGTGGAAAGGTCGTAGTCGATGATAATTCTGGTATTTATGGAATCCAGTGGAACGGAGATATTATAACCAGACATGAAACAGCCCCACATATTTTGTTACATGAACAGTTACACGCTAGATCAGTTACAAAATATGATCGTAAAATGTATAAACAGTATGAGAACATGGAAGAGGGTTCGGTACAGTTTGCAGCACAGGAGATTAGCAAGAAAGAGAATATACAAATTCTTGAATCACAGTACGATCATATGACAGAAGCTTTAAGAAATATAAATAAAGTTGCTGGGTTATTTAAAAATGATTATGATTTTGCAATGAAGCTTATTTCTGTTCCGTTACCAGATAGGTATGACTGGCTGAATAATATGATCTATGATAAAATGATGTTATCAGGAAATATTGAAGATTATCAGAAGGTATCGCACTGGATGGAGGCTTTAGAAAATGGAAAAACATCTTGAATTAAAAGAAAGATTCGATCAGCTAATGAAACAAGATATGGATGTATCAGAACACGAACAAGAATGGTTTGAATTACTGGACGACATGCATGAATGGTTAAAGGATAAGACAATTCCGAGAAATATTCGTAGGCAGTTTGAACCTTTAGGGATGTTAGAAGTAACTATGAAAATCTGTGATGGAATCCATTATGCAAATGGAACTGGACGATATGCAAAGAAAGAAGAATGATGAAGTACAAAGCAATAGAGCAGACAGTTCAGGCAGTGCAGATCACACCTGATATTGAGATGATCGCCCCTGACTGGTTCACAAAGAAAATGAATACCGAAGAAATTATGATAGATCGTACACAGCGTGACGGAGCAATCTCCGTTATTGGATGTACGATCTATTTTAATGCACGGAAATATAAAGGCAGCAGACTTGTTGCAAGAATAGGAGACTACGTTGTAAAAGATTCAGTCGGTCGGTTGAATGTAGTTCGCAAGAAAGACTTTGATCGGCTGTATAAGAAGGAGGAAGCATGAGATATTTTAACGATTATATACGATCCCCAGCACAGACACAGGACAGTATACGAAAGTCCTTGAATCGAGTAGATATTACTAAGAAGGACGAAGAAAAGCAGTACGTCTTTGGATGGGCTAAGATTGCAGTCGATGAGAATGGAAATCAGCTGGTTGACCGCCAGAACGATTTAATTGATCCGGAAGAACTAGAACAGACAGCATATACCTATGTAGAGTTCTATCGTGAAGCAGGAGAGATGCACGAGCGAGGCGGTGCAGGCGTTTTAATCGAGAGTATTATATTCACTAAGGAAAAGATGAAAACTCTTGGTATAGAGGAAGGTACGTTGCCAGAGGGCTGGTGGGTTGGATTCCATATCACAGACGATGAAGTATGGGCAAAGATCAAAGACGGAACTTATACGATGTTCAGTATTGAGGGCAAAGCGAAACGTATTGAAGTCGAGGAGGAAGAATGATGGACAAATATATTGGTGCAAAATTGATTCAGGCAGAACCAGAAAGAAATCCGGTCACAAAGGAAATCACAGGATACAAGGTTGTATACCCAGATGGGTACGAATCATGGTCTCCGAAAGATGTTTTTGAGAAAGCATATATGAAAGTGAATGATAATAAAAATCTTCCATCTGGAGTAAGTATCGGACCAGAAATGGTCGATGATTTTATTGCATCTACGGAGACAATCACGATGGGAGAGACAACAACAGTTGTTCGTTGTGTGCTTCGAAATGGTTTTGATATCGTGGAATCATCTTCGTGTGTTGATCCAAAGAATTACGATGAAAAGATCGGCAAAGATATTTGCATGGGAAGTATCAAAAACAAGATCTGGGAACTGTTAGGATTTTTGCTGCAACAGGCGTGGCAAGGAATTAACTAGGAGATGATCGCATTCTTAAGATTAAGAAATCACACCGACAGGATGAATGGATCGTGTACAATCCTGATTGCTTTGAATTGCATCATACGCACTGTAGGAATAAAAGAGTTGCGATCGCAATCAAGAAGAACGTGGAACGTAGAAGAGTTCCAACATCCAGAAATCTAAGAACCTTGGAAAGTCACATAAGACTGACAGGGAACAAGAACTATAAAAGAAAGATTCAGAAGATCATTGAAGAAGTAAAATCTGAAAGGAAAAACTGAAATTTAGTCTTAAATTAGTTAAAAATTAAGCTAAATCTAAAATTTAGTTCAAAAAATAGCTAAATAGTTCAATTAATAGACCAACTAAGGACCATTTTGCAAAAAATGCAAATTGGTCTATTTTTTGTGTTTGAAACTGCACTTTGCGTTTTTGAAACTGCACTTTGCGTTTTTGAAACTCGAATAATCGTGTTGAAACTCGAAAAAGTGTCGTTAGAAAGGAGGAAACATGAAAACAAAAGGAAAGACAAAGCTGGAAGATCTGGAAGTAAAAAAGATCGATGCAGTAGACATCGGAGCAGATCAGAAAGCAAATATCCTGATTAAAAAGAGAGGAGGTGCAGAAGAACCGAAGGGAAACTTTTTCAAGCGATTCTTTAATGCGTTTTGTGACAGCTTAGGAGTAAATTCAGAAGATGTCAGAAAGTCCATGGAAGATGAAGCAACATCATTTGATGATGTAATGAATGAAAAGAAGATCTACGACGTGAGGGATCAGATCTGGAATGCCTGCAACTCTCTGGAGCAGTCGATTGTATCAATTCTACTCGATAAAGAGTGTGAGGATAAACAGGCAGCAATCGCACAGAGCATTGATCAGTTTAAGGCATTTTCGGATGATGCATCCAAGTCTTGGATCAAATTAGAACGTGCAGCAACAGACAAAGAAGATACTGTTGTTGCGGATGATTTTGAGATCGCAAAAATGCAAGAGGTAATTGAGAAATCTTGCGATCCTGAAACTATTAACAAAGAAAAAGAAGAAAAGGAGAATGAAATGGCATTTGATATTTCAAATATGACAGAGGAAGAAAAGAAAGAAGCATTAAAAGCATTACAGGATGATGCAAATGCAAAAAAAGAGGATACTGCAAAAAGAGCTGATATTGATGGACAGGTTCAGGAAGCAGTGAATAAAGCAATGGAAGGTGTTACAAAGGACTTCACTTCTATGATGAAGAAGATCATGGAACCAATCCAGAAGAGAGCAGAGGAAGCAGAACAGAAGTCCTTAGAAGAAGTTGCTAAGAAGTATGAACTCTTAGGAACAAAAGCAGAGGAATTAGTGCCAGTTCTGAAATCCATGAAAGCAACATCCGATGAAGCGTATAACAACTTCATTGCATCCATGGATAACAACCTTGCGGTAATTCAGAAATCAGGTCTGTTTGAGGAAATCGGTAAATCTGGTGGAGCTCACACAGGAAATGACGATACAGAAGGTGTTGCAAAGATGAACGCAAAGGTAGCAGAGATCAAAAAGTCTATGCCAAACCTTACTGATGCACAGGCACAGGATATCGTTATGCAGAATGATCCTGAATTAAGAGCAATGTTCGATAAATAAGAAAGGAGGTACAGAGAAGATGGCAAACAGAACATATGAATACAATCCAACTGGTGGAAGTCCAGTGATCAATGTTACAGCTGGAGCAGAACTCAAAACAGCCGTAGCGGTTTTATTAACAAAAGATGGAGCAAAAATTCCTGAAGCCGGAAAGGAAGCAACAGGAATTGTGCTTCTTGGAGATGAAACAGTAGCCAAAGGCGATGATATTACTGTTCAGATCAGAAATCAGGGCATGTGGGCAGCTGGTGCAAAGATTGAGGCTGGAGATTTCCTTGCTGTTGATGCAGAGGGATTATGCCAGAAGGCAACAACAGGGCAGTACATCTTAGCTATGGCACTGACACCAGCGACAGCAAAAGGAGACATCGTAAACGTTGCGATCATCCATGCTGGATATGAAGCGTAAATAAAGGAGGAATGAAATAAATGAACACAGGACATAACAACGCAGCAGCAATCGCAGTTGATATTGCGAAAGGCTGGAGACCAAACTATTACTTAACCAATATGGCAATGAGCTATTTTCAGGCACCTGGAATGAATGTTGCTCCAAGCATCTTTCCAATTCTTCCAGTACATGCAAGCACTGGAAGCTACTATATCTTCAACAAAGAAGAGATCGCGAAAGACCAGGTAAAGAGAAAGCCTAAGTTCGGAGCAGTACAGCCGGCTGTATTCTCTCATTCAGATGATACTTACAAATGCGAGGTAGATCAGATCATCGTCGGAGTAGATAACATCACAGCTCTGGATTACCAGAGAACTGGAGCACCAGCAACGATTGATCCGAGACGTGCAAAGGTAAAACAGGTTTCAGAACAGATGAATCTGCACCTTGATATGGTCTTTGCAAACAAGTTTTTCAATGCTGATGCCTGGGCAAATGTTAAGACAGGAGAAGCAACAGCTTCAACATCTAAACAGTTTGTGCATTTTGATGATGCAAACGCGGACATCGTAGGTCAGTTTGATGAGATGAAGAAAGAAATCCTTTTAAACGGACGTAGAATGCCTAACAAATTATGCTTAGGATACAGATCGTATAAGGCAATCAAAAATCATCCGCAGTTCTTAGAAAGAGTTACAGGTTCAGGGTCAACACCGAATCCAGCACTTGTTAACGAACAGGTAATTGCAGCGGTACTTGGTCTGGAAGAAGTAAAAGTTCTGTATGCAACTTATAATGCAGCAGAAATCGGTCAGAAAGCCGATATGAAATTTGTCTTCGACGATAACAGTGCATTATTAACTTATGCACCGAAAGAAGTAGATCTTGAAGAACCATCTGCCGGATATATTTATACATGGGATATGCTAGGAAACGGTCAATGGATGGCTACATCACAGTATGATGGACCAGGAGGATCACATTCAGAGTTCATCGAAGGACTTATGGCAACAGACATGAAAAAGACTTCCGATGACCTTGCAACGTTCTTAAGTGGTTGCGTATCTGAGTAGGAGGTGATTTATATGAATTATGTTGCACTTAAGCCAGTTAATTTTGGCGGAAAGCAGTATAAGATCGGAGAGATTATTCCAGAGGGTGTCGTAGATGAACGACGCTCTCTCTTTTTAAAGAAGTCTGGACACATTGCAGAAGTAGCGAGCGTAAATGGAGCGTATGCAGAGGATTTGAATGTTAACCCTAACACTTTATCAATTCCTTTATTACAATCAAAGCACGAGCTTGCAGTGAACGCACAGCAGTTATTACAGTTCTTTGCCACAATTCAGAAAACAATTGAAGAGGCAAAAATTGAGATTGCGACCATGACAGAGGAAGATACACCGGTCTTACAGCTGTTACATGAGATTGATTCCAGAAAAGGAATTAAGGCAGCAGTTGAAACAAGACTTGCTGATCTTTCCGTTGATACTGATATTAATCAGGAATCAGAAGCAGTAGAAGAAACCGAAGAACCAGCAGAACAGCCGGAAGGTGGCGAGGAGAATGACGTATAACTATTTTCCAGATGAGATCAATACAAATGATGTTATGAAGATGCGGTTCGAATTGGCGGATACTGATGTATCAAAGGATGAAATGTCAGCTGCACTTTCCGATGAAGAGATCACAGCTGTATTAGAGCAGTATCCAGACAATTTTAAGATGGCAAAACTGAAATTGCTAGAACATATGATGCTCAAATACGGACAGGACGTAGACAACAGTGTTGGTCCTGTCTCTTTTAATTTTGGTAATCGAATGAATTTCTGGAAACAGCTTTATGATGATCTGAAAAAAGAAATTGCATCTTCCAGTGTTGGAATCAAGCCGTATGAGAATGAAAAACGAGAGTATTTTTACGTTGGAATGATGAATCATCCTGGAGGTGGACGCTTTTGAAAATGACATCAATCGGTAGACCATATCAATATATGCAGTCTTTCCGTGTTTACTGGCAGGATACAGAAGTCATGGACGATGGCATGGTTGTAAAGGGCGATGAAAAAGAAGCCCCTGATGCGATCATAGACGGTATACTAGCCGAAGCGGATATGAAGACAATGGAAATCTGGAAACAAAACCAGACTCCGATCAGTCATACGATTGTGTCTTACCATCCAGTGGTTAAGCTAAGTAAGAACGATGTGTTACTGCTTGGCGATGATCCGTGCCATGATCGTAAGTTTATCGTGAAGGGTACAAAAGATCCAGCTGGAACAGGGCAGTTTTCCATCTATTATGTATTAGAAAGAAGTGATACAGATGGGCGTAGAAGCTGAATTTCAAGCATGTGCAAAGAATCTTGATGAAAGTATCAAAAGAGAGATGATGCGAAAGGGTGCAATGGCAACAAACACCCTTAGAAATATTGAGATCGAAGTATTGTCGAAAGGCGGTTCTGGAAAGAAATACAAACGGCTTCCGAATAGATCATCCGCACCGGGAGAAACACCAGCACCACAGTCTGGAAAGTTACGTCAGGACTGGGATGATCAAACTCTGATTGAAGGAGATCAAGTTACAAGCCGGATAAAAAGTAATTCAAAACACGCTGAATGGCTGGAAGGTGGCACAAAAAAGATGGCAAAACGACCATTTATTGATCCAATTAAGAAGAAAGCAGAGCCGGAGATTGTAAAGATCTTCGGTTCAGATTTTGAGGTAACTCTATGAAAGAAATAATTTTCAAGTACTTAAAACGACTGAATATTAACGGATTGGCTGCGTTCAAAAATGGACCAGCAATATTTTTGGATCAGGCACCTGATGATTCTGATTCAAGGTGGGATGGTTCGCAGTATGGGCGTATCATCTATGGGCTGAATCTGAAAGATGATTCAGAGCGTAAGGTTTCTGGAACGATGGAGATTGCAATAGCGTATCTGTTTAATAATCAAGGATATAAGAACTTGCTTGAAGCGAAGAAGATCCTGAAAAAAGCGTTTGAAGGAGTTTTCTTGACCGATGAAGATACAACGATTTCTCTTGTATGGAGAAAGTCAGAATCATTTCAGGAAGCAATCGAAGGGCAAATGGATGTAGAAGTATGTGGATCAGTGCTGACATTCGATGCATATGCTTTTCCAAAACATTCATACCTTCCGCTGGATGCAGTCGGTTCTTTGGCAAAGCACATTGATGAGAACTGGAACGTGACAGTGATCAATAACACGGAACTTGACGAAATCTGGAAGCCGGATGATGAAGAAGTGGTTGTTTATACTAGACTGGATTCTATGCAGCCAGGAACGTTCCCATCGACATATGCTTGTACATGGTTTACAAACAACATCAAGGTACATGTGATCTCCGGATCGGATGTAAATGCTGATCAGTTTGTTATGAACTTGCTGCAAGATTTACAGGAAAGAGAGCGGTTCGTTATGAATGATGGATCGCCGTTTTTTGTAAATCAGCTGGCATACAGCACGAAACTTGATCCATTAAAAGATGGACAGGTAACGGTAAGAGGTCAGTACGGAAAGCTACGAGATGTTGAAACAGTCGATGAATTAAAGACAATTACGATAAGTTAGGAGGAAACAATGGCAGAAAAGAAAGACGAAACAAAAACAGTGCCAGAAGTTACTTATACTGTGGATGAATATGTAGAAAATCCACAGGTGTTAGGAGTATCACAAGATATTATCCGAACAGCATTTGCAAGGGCAGGTGTTAAAGAAGCAACGCAGAGCACAGCAAAGAAACTTGTAGATACATTTAAGAAGAAGGAGGTATAAGAACTTGTCCGGATTATTTTTAAAAGGCGAGAAAAAGGAAAGAGCTGGAGTTTATCGCAGACATGAGCAGATCACAAATAATGGTGTAGCATCCGCAATGAACGGAGTTTTCTGTATTCCGGTTCATGCAGATTTTGGTCCAGTTGGAGAGATTCAGAAGATCACATCAAAGACCGATCTTCTTTCACTTTATATGGAGAGTGGAACGATCGATGCAGCGGTAAAACTGTTTGATGCAGGTGCTAACACGGTATATCTTTACCGTCTTGGAACTGGTGGTAAAGAAGGAAGCCTGTCCTTACAGACAACCACAGACACAAATGCAGTTACATTAAAGACAAAATATCCAACCGCTTTGAAATTCTCCGTAACTGTAAAACAGAAATTAGGAGATGAAACGACAAAAGAGTGTTCAGTTTACAATGGGGCAACACTTGTTGAGAAAGTAAGCTTTATCGCTGGTGCGGATGTAAATGAGGCTGCAAATCTGGTGGAAGCAATGAAAGACAGCAAGTATTTATCCGCAGAACTTGTTTCTGGAGCATCCGGGATCATGCAGACGGTTGCACAGCAGGCTTTGGCTGGTGGATCAGCACCGGCAGTCACAACAGAAGATTACAGCAATGCGTTTAATGCATTCGAAACTTATGCTTGGAATGTACTGGTGCTTGATACAGTCGAAGAAGATGTTAAAGCATTAGCGAAGACATACATGGAAAGAATCCATTCAAACGGTGCATTGGGTGTTTGCGTACTTGGAGAAGCGGCAGGAAAGTCACTTGCTACAAGAAAAACGAATGCAAAATCCTATAATGCACCATATTTTATTTACTGCGGTAGCGGATATTATAATACTGCCGGAGATAGGGTGGAAGGATACCTTGCGGCAGCAGTTCAGGCAGGTGTGATTGGATGCAAAGATTCAAGTACATCAATTGTACATACAGAGATTCCAGATGCGGAGTCATGCATTGAACAGCTGACGAATGAACAATATGTCGATGCGATCAAATCTGGATTGCTTCTTTTGTCAGAAGGACAGGAAGGACAGGTCTGGTTTGATTCAGGAGTGAACACATATACAGTTCTGGATGAGGACGATGACGAAGGATGGAAGAAGATCAAACGTACAGCTGTCCGTTATGAAGCTTTTGACCGTATCAATCGTACATTAGAACCATTGATCGGTAAGATCAGCAACAATGCAGCAGGCGTTGATAATGTAATTCAGGAAGCTAAAAAAGTACTGGCTGAAATGAACAGAGAAGGAAAGATCTTAGATACCTACGAATTTTATGAGGATACAGAAAATCCACATGCAGCGGATTATGCATACTTTATTATCCGCATTGATGACGTTGACAGCATGGAAAAGATCTACTTAACATATCAGTTCCAGTATATCGCACAGTAGGAGGTGTTATATAAATGAGTGGAAAAGGTTTTGATACTAGAAAACTGATGACAGGAAAAGACGGAAAGCTTTTTATCACACTTGATGGAGTTTCCATCTGGTTTGCATCCGTGGAAGAGTTTTCTATCGGGATGAATGTTTCTAATGTAGATTTTCATCCGGCTGGAGATGTCCAGACGTATGGAGTTCCGGACAGTGTTAAATTTACAGCATCATTCACGGAAGCTGTAGTAAGAGACGATCTTACAATTGTTCCAATCTTGGATGCAATCAAAAGTGGGAAATTTCCTATTTTTTCTCTCCAAGGTGGTGCAACAGAACCACTGGAAGGTGGGGAAAGCAAATTCTTACTGGATGAATGTATTCTTGACGGAGATACAAATATTCTGGATGTTAAACCTGGAGAGGTTATTAAGAGACAGATGCAGTTCATTGTTAACAGCGTACCAGACTGCATTAAATCATTAGCAGCATAAAGAAAGGAAAATAAAATGGCAGAAAAGAAAGAAACAAATGTTACGGTAACCGAAGATAATGAAATGGATCTGATCACGGGTCTTTTAAAAGCCGCAGAGTATAAAACAGAAGTACAGCAGCCATTGAATATTACAAGAAATGGACAGACATTGTTTAAATTTAATGTCCGACCATTATCTTTCGATGAAATTGCACAGTGTAGAAAGAAAGCTACAACTTATATGGCAAACCCAGGCGGAGCTTCACTTCCTCTCGTTGAGAAAGAAGTAAGTACAGCTGATTACATGGCATGGAAGATTTACACTGCAACAGTAGCGACTGACGGAAAGAAATTCTGGGATAATTCAGCGCTGAAAGAAGGATTAAAGAAAGCTGGTCATATGGTTATGACACAGAACGAAATTATCAAAGAGGTGTTAACAGCTGGAGAGCTTGAAGCTGTCAGCGATGCTATTGATAACTTATCTGGAGGCGGTGTTAGTGTAGTTGACTACGCAAAAAACTAATTGAATCCAGTCCGTTAGCTTCTATGCTTGCAGAAAATTATTTACGGACTGGAATGTTACCATCACAAGCCCTTGATCTTCCTGAAGGAGAGAGGGCTTTTATTTTTGCAGCAATTTTAAAAGCTATGGAAGGAGGAGATGCATAAATGGCAAACAAAGAAATTGTGATCGATGTTGTATCGGAATATTCCGACCATGCATCTTCTGGCCTACAGCAAACAGGGAAGAATGCAGAGAAAGCATCACGAGAGATGGACAAGCTTGGAAAGAAGCGTGCAAAGCCAAAATTAGGACTTGAAGATAAAGCAAGTCCAGTCCTCGACAAGTTTGGTAAAAAGGGAGACGGGCTCGGTAAAAAGACCTGGACTCCAAAACTTGGATTAAAAGACACTGCAACAGCAGGGATCAAAAAAGCTATGAGTGCTGGTATGAGTTTTGGTAGAAAGACTTTTTCAGCAGTCCTAAAAATCGATGACAAGGTAACAAGTCAGATCAAAAAAATCCCAAGTGTTATATCTAAGATCAAGAATTCTATATTTTCACTAAAAACTTTGGCTGGTGGAGTTATAACTGGAATTGCTACAAAGAAATTGATAGCTGATCCAGTATCATTAGCAGACGAATTTCAGACAGATCAAATTGGCTTTGAAACAATGCTGAAATCTAAAAAGAAAGCTACGAAGTTTATGGATAGTGCGAAGAAATTTGCATCTGTTACTCCGTTTGACACATCGGCCGTAGTATCAAATGCTCAAAGGATGTTGGCTTATGGTTTTTCTGATAAAGACATTATTCCGGATCTAACAAAGATCGGTAATGCATCCGCAGCACTTGGAGCTGGAGAAGAGGGTATCTCTCGAGTATCCAGAGCTTTAGGTCAGATGAAAACAAACGGAAGGCTGAACGCAGAGGACATGAATCAGCTGACAGATGTCGGCATAAACGCATGGAAGTATCTTGCTGATGCAGAGGGTAAATCCATAGCCCAGATCAGAGAAATGTCTCAAAAGGGCGAAATCAGTGGAGACAAAGCAGTTAAGACAATCCTTAATGGGCTGAAAGAATTTGATGGAATGATGGACAAAACATCTAATTCGACGGTTTCTGGATTAATGTCAAATATTAAAGATACGTTCGACATAAACATTGTTTCTAAATGGGGAAAAGGTCTCCAGAAGGGAGCAACGAAAGGTTTAGGAGAATTTGCAGATTATCTCGATAAATCCGATGCAAAACTAAAAGAAGCTGGAACATCACTTGAAAAACTTGGAGAGTATGCAAGTACATCTGTATTCAAGGGACTTGAAAAGGCTGGAGATAAGATCGACGATCTTATTAGTATGCCAAAATTCCAAAATGCTTCAATCGGTGGCAAGATTAGTATTGCTTGGGATGAACTGATTGTAAATCCGTTTTCTAAGTGGTGGGATTCTAAAGGAAGACCGACGATCGTTAAAAAGATTACTGGGATTGGAAAAGATATTGCAAAAGCTGGTGGAAACTGGTTCAAGGAATCTCTTAAGGATCTGTTACCAGGCGGAGATAAAGCTGGTATCGAAGATTATTTAGCTGGATTTCTTGGATTATCTGGAGGGCTAAAGCTGTTTAAAGGTGGAAAAAGTCTATACGATCTGATCATTGGCGGTTCTGGAGGTGGAGGAAAAACAAATCCTTTGGGAGATTCTATTGGAACAATCAATGTGTCCGCGGCAGTTGTAAATGTGAACGGAGGAATTGGAAACGGAAATTCTACAATACCGGGAACAAATCCAACAGGTAATAAAGAAATCTGGTTACCAGAAAGCGTAAAGCGAAAAATGCAACAAACTGAACCGAAAACACCATCTGGACCGACAAGGACACCGGGTGGCTTGTTTGGTTTAGGCGGTTCTGGTGTCACGCTGAAAAATGGAGAAACCGTAGCTGCCACTGGATGGAAAGCATGGCTTGGAAATCTAGGCGTAAAACTTGGATCAGGTGCAGCGACCGCTGGTGGAGCAGCAGCCGTTGGAGGTGCATCTTTATTAGGTGGAGCTTTAGGGATTGCTGGAATAGGAAGTGCAGCTGGTAATATTTATAACGCAGTGACCTCAAAAGATTCAGCCACGAAGAAGAAGGAAGCCTATAGAGGTGGTACGAAACTTGGAATGGTTGGCGGCGGTGCAGCCGCTGGTGCAGCTATTGGAGCCGGATTTGGTGGTATCGGAGCTGTTCCAGGCGCATTAATTGGAGCTGGAATTGGTGGACTTGGTGCGATTTTTAAAGGGAATAAAGCTGGAGATGCACTTAGAAATTTCGTATCAAAAAGAAAAAAAGCACTAAAAAACAGCAATTCTATGACAGCAAAAGGTCAAGATTATTGGAAATATAGCAAAGAAAGTATTAGTAGTGTTAATCCAAAAGAGGCGAAATATAAAGAGCTGGCGAGTTCAGTACAGAAAGCGTATGAGGAGAACAAAAAGAATACAAAACAGACAAACGTTGGTTCTAAGAGTACAAAAGTCTTTTCTGGGGCAACTGACGCTGCTGGTAATAAAGTTACTGGCTTAGGTGGTATGTCTGCAAGTACTACCGGAATGCTTGGAAGCATGGGTTCAATGTCTCTTACAGCTGGTGGCAACTTACAAAGTGCTGGAAGTTCCGCATTATCACTTGCAGGTGCTTTAGCATCCGCAGCCTCAACGATTGCATCCGCAGCAAGTACAACCGCTGCACAAGCAAGTGCGATCAAAAGTATTACTAGTGGAAGTTATCTAAGTAATAGCGGTTCTTCAAAATCTGGTAAAAAGAAAACAAGCAAAAAGACATCATCCGCACCGAAAGTACAGACAGCCTTACCGAAAAATGGAAAGTTCTTTCATAATGCGAAGGGTAGTCTGGTCAGAGGTCATATCGTTTCTGAATTAGGAGAAGAAGGAAACGAAATGGTCATTCCACTTTCTAGACATAGAAGCCGTGCATTATCTCTCTGGAATCAAGCAGGACAGATTTTAGGCGTTACAAAGCATGCCAAAGGTGGACTTGTTGGAGGATCATCCGGATCTGGAAAAGCTTCGTCTGGTAGCAGTCAGCCAGTGATCAATGTTGGTGGTATTACGATCAGCGTCAATGCATCTGGAAATGACGGCATAGTTGATGCTATCAAAAACTCTAAAGGAGAGATCGCAGATGCTATTATGCAGGCGATCGCAGATGCAATCGGATCAACGGCAAGTAACAGAACAGCGGAGGTAATGTAAATGGACATATATATTACTGGAAAAAATTCAAAAGGGAATGATCAGAAGATACAAATTCCGATCATTCCTGAAGAAATTGAATCATCAATCGAAGGTAAGTTTGCAGAATATGATATCTATAAATTAGGTCAGGTCAGTGTTCCGAATGGTAAAAATCTTTCAGAACTAAGCTGGGAATGTTTTTTTCCCGGAGAAGCAAGAAAAGGCATGAAATTTGTTCGTAAGTGGACTGATCCAGCAACCTTAGATGCACTGATGAAATACTGGGCTAAGTATGGGAAAGTGGTAAATGTCTGTATTACAGGAACGAAGATCAATGTTGATATGCGTGTTTCAGAATACGATTCTACGGTCAAAAGCCTGAATGATTATTACTACACGGTAAGATTTATCGACTACGAAAAAATAAGTGTTTCCTCAACGAAAAGAAGTACCAAAACCACAAAGAAAAAGGTCAAAGTAAAGAAAGGACAAACATTACGGAAACTTGCAAAAAAATATCTTGGGTCCAGTAAAAAATACAAGGTTATTTATAATGCAAATAAGAAACTGATTGATTCTAGGAATAAAAAGGAACGTAAGAAACATCCAAAGAAAAAGATCAGCAAATATACGATCTATAAAGGACAGGTGCTTGTGATTCCTGTTCCAAGCAGTAAATCAGTTTCTAATTCCAAGGTTGAGGAATTAAAGAAAGCAATGAATAAAGATGGCTACTCGAAGCTGAAAGTTGATAAAAAGCTGACATCTTCGATGAAATCAGCCATGAAAAAGATCAAGATCCGAACCGGAAGAAAAGGACAGGTCGTAAAATTTGTGCAAAAAATGGTAGGAGTCAAACAGGATGGTACTTGTGGATCTAAGACAGTATCAGCAATAAAAACTTACCAACGAAAGCATAAATTGACAGTAACCGGTGTCGCTGATTATAAAACACTGTTAAAAATGATAGGAGGATAGGAAGATATGCCGAGTTTAGGAAATCCACTGTATAAAGCGGTTGTAAAGACAACATCGGGGCAAGAATATGATCTATACAAGCTGAAAGTTATACTGGACTTGACAATATCTGATGATCCTGATTCGCTGGCAAAGGAAGTCAGCTTAACAGTAATGAACGCTGCGAAAAATGGTGTAACACTTGCGACATTGATTCAGCCATCAGATCGATTATACATATATTCGAATGTTGGACATGGAGATTTTGAAGTATTTCGAGGCGTGATCTGGGATCGAGACAGGGTTACCGATACAGAAAAAAAGGTAACATTTACAGCCTATGATTACTTGATTTATATGATGAAATCCCAAGATTATTTTTATTATAAAAAAGGTCTCAGCACAAAGGAAATTGTAAAAAGAATCTGTACTGCATGGAAGTTGAAACTGAAATACAGTTACGGATCAATCAAAAACAAAAGGATCAAACCAGTGCAAAAGAACATTGGAGATATGATAGTATATGTGCTGAACAAAGCGAAAAGTAAACTTTCCAGCCGATATATTTTTACGATTGAAGGAACTACAGTGATTGTCAAGTATGCCAATACTAATACAACGATTTATAAGATTGAGGAAGGAAAGAATGTAATCTCCATAGAGGTAAAAGAGACAATGGATGATATCGTTACAAAGATAAAGATCTACGGAGAAGCTAAGAAAAAGTCAATCCCTAAACTTGCATCAGTATCTAAGAATACATCGAAGTTTGGTACGATCCAAGAAGTCATGGATAAAGACAAGAAGGAGAAACTTTCAAAAATAAAGAAACAAGCACAAAAGAAATTGAAGAGCAGTGCAAAGGTCAAGTATGAATATATAGTAACGGCGATCAGTAATCCGAAGATAAAACGTGGAGACACCGTTTATGTTGGATGTGGTACCGCTGGACTGAAAGGAAATAAAACAGTAAAAAGTATTACACATGACTGTGTGGCTGGTACGATGGACGTTGTTTTTTACTAAAGGAGAGTTCTATGCAGAGAAATGGAAGAAAAAATTTTATTCGTGCGATCGAACAGATTTCTAAAGGAAACCAAAGTGCAGCGGATGTTGTTGCAGAACTTGGAACTATGAAAGACGGAGGGATTCTTCCTGACTCTTATCCAGAAAGTGCAGAACCGGATGACGATTTTTTAATGTTGTCTAATGCGAAAGTAAGTGATGGCGATCGAGTATTACTGATCTGGACAGATGCAGAGGAAATCGTTGTGATCGGTAAAGTGGAAGGAGATGAAGAAGATGCCGGATAATCTTTTCCCAGAGGAATATGAAAATGAAGAAGAATATTTTGAAGATGAAGAGAATGAAGGAACTGAGGAAGAAAATACAGAAGAAGAGGAAGATGCAGGTTATAAACCCAGCATCTTTTTTGATTTTGATACTGGAGACTTTGTTACGCTTCACGATGGAAAATTAAAAGAGGCATCCGGGTTCGAGGCGTGGGTGCAATGGTGTTACAAAACGATCATGACACAAAGATACGCTCATGAAGGATATTCCACCGACATTGGGATTGACTATGAAAGTGCCTTGCAAGCGGATAGCCGTGAAGAGGCAGAAAGCATTTTACAAAGAGAAATCGAAGAAGCATTGATGGCTGATCCGTCCGAAAGAACTTTGTACGTTGGGAATATTATGTTTCAATGGGAAGCAGAACATTGTCTTGTAACAGTACAGGTGCAGGGTATTGATGGAGATATAGAAATACAGACACAATTTGAAAGTGAGGTGGTCTAAAAATGGCATTGGAAGCAGAAGAACTAGAATTGCCAGATTTCTTGAATAATTCGAGTGAAGAGGAAATCCATGAAAAGATGCTTAGCAATCTTCCAGAAGATATTGATAAATCCGAAGGCGGTTTTCCTTGGGATTTTACACGTCCGACAGCGATTGAGATAGCAGAGCTAAAAGAATATGTGCTTGTGGAAGTATTGAAAAGTCTTTCGCCGGTAACCTGTGAAGAATCTTACCTATTGGATTACCACGCTGATGGAAGAGGTCTTGTACGAAGAGAATCGGTAAATGCAACAGGATATGTGACTGTTACAGCAAAAGCCGGTCTTGTTATTCCTTTAGGATATGGTTTTTCTACAGAAGCAGATGACGAAGGAAATACGATAGATTTTGTAACAACAGAGGAAGTTACGGTCGATTCTCTTGGAAATGCAAAGATTCCAATTGAGGCAGCAGAAGGAGGATCTGCAAGCAATGTTGGAGTAAATACGATCGTATTACATACTGGAGATGAGACAGGAGAACTGCTCGATGAAATAATCTCTGTTACAAATGAGGAAGCTGTTACAGGCGGTTTGGATGAAGAGGACGATGATACTTTAAGAGAACGAATTGTTGAGTATGATCGAAGCCATGACATTTCCTATGTTGGAAATGTTGCAGACTATAAACGATGGGCATTGTCAGTTCCCGGTGTTGGTGCAGTTACTGTGATACCAGCAAAAGATGACTCTGGAATAATCAAGATCATCTTAATGGATCAGAACGGAGTACCAGCATCGAAGCAGATTCAAGATGCTGTGTATGATTATATTATGCGTCCAGATAGTGAATCAGATCGTTTAGCACCGCCCAATGCTGTATTAGAGATAACGGCTCCTGAAACAGTAGTAGTTAACATATCAGCTGTGGTTTATTTGAGAGAAGCAGAAATTGGCGATGTGCAGAATGATTTGAAAGCTGCACTTCAGTCATATTTGTTAAATGTTTCATCGAATGATAGTGCGGTTAGAATATCAGCGATCAACAGTATCCTTGGATCTGTATCAGGTATCTATGATTATGACAGTGTACAAATCAATGGAGTGTCAAAAAATGTAGACCTTGAATCTGGACAAATGCCGGTTTTAGGAATAGTAACAATAACGGAGGGATGATACTATGTGGTATAAAACAGACCTTATGGAGCAAATCCTGACGAGTGAAAGTGCAAAACAAATGATTGACTATGTATCGCCGATTTATGGGAAATCAAGAATCGGACTTTGGCTGTTCCAAGTGATCGGACTTGAGATAGATGACGTAAAAACAATATGTGAAGATATATTTGATCAGATATTTGTTGATCGTGCTACATGGGGGCTCCCTATTTGGGAAAAAGAATACGGAATAACGCCGCTTCCAGATCAGACGATTGAGCAGAGAAGAACACAGATTTTGCAAATGAGGATAAAAAGGCCTTTGAATCCTAAAAGGTTTGAAAAGATCATAGAAGCTTTGAGCGGTGTAGAAACAAAGCTCATAGAAAATACAGCAAAAAATACATTTCAAGTCAATCTTTATGGCGAAGTAAATAATTATGATGAAGTAGTAAGAAGAATTGACGAATTGAAACCAGCACATTTATTGTGCAATATTCGTGTTTCAGACGTTATAGAATCAGAGACGGCATTGAATTATGCGATTGTTTCAAGCTCTTGTGAATATTCTTCTTCGATCGTTAGTGAGGTATAAAATCATGTGGGAAAATACAGTAATTACAAATGCAGGTATTGAATTATTAAAGAATGCCTTAAGCGGAGGAACAATAACAGTAACAGCGATCAAGTCTGGTGCTGGTAAAGTTGACGTTAGTGCTTTGAAAAGTCAGACGGCGGTATCATCAATTAAGCAGTCTGGAACAGTACAGGGCGTGACAAAAACAAACGAAACAATCAAGATAGGAGTATTGTTTTCAAACGCTGGTTTATCTGCCGGATACAGCATGACACAGCTTGGAATTTATGCAAAAGGATCAACCGGAAGTGAAGTGTTGTTTGCGATTTCTCAAAGTACAACAGGGAAAGAAGTTCCGGCAGAATCGGCTATGCCGTCATGGTCGTTAGTACATAATTTTTACATCAAGCTTAATAATGATGTAAAAATGACAGCAACGGTTGATCCAGAAGGGTACGTTACATTTGAAACTATGCAGACAGCGTTAAATACGCATACAGGAAACAAGAGCAACCCTCATAGTGTTACTAAGTCGCAAGTAGGCTTAGGGAACGTTCCGAACGTAGCGACAAATGATCAGACACCGACATATTCAGATACAACAACTCTTGTGACTTTATCAAGTGGCGAGAAAATATCTATTGCATTTGCAAAGATTAAACTTGCAATTACAACTCTGATTAATCATCTTGCGAATAAAAGTAATCCTCACGGAGTTACCAAAAGCCAAGTTGGATTAGGCAATGTGGAGAATAAAAGCAGTGCTACAATCCGTGGAGAATTAACCAAAGGTAATGTAACGACAGCCCTTGGATTTACGCCAGCAAATCAGACTGACATGACGAATGCACAGGATGCTATTACGCAGCTAAATTCTGACTTAAAAAATGCACTTGTAACTCAATATGCCGAATTGAATGGTACTGGAAACAACTATTTTTATGTTGATCGTAAACAAGGTTATCGCTTGAGTTCTGCGATATTGCATGTATATGATACTGGTTATATACGTGTTGAAGCAATATCTCAGGAGGTTAACAACGAGAATTGTTATGTGTTATGGACAAATAATAGTTATCCACAAAACAAAAAAATTGGCTGTGATCTTGTATGGATCAAAGAAAACTTCCTATGGAATTAAAATATTTTAATTTGACTTATAGCATATAACTTCACAAGGACATCCTTGATATGCAGAAGGGATTTCTATCAAATATAATTCTTTTCCATACAATGCCATGCCTAATACGTTATAACGCCATTGATCATACTTTTTCACTCTTATAGCTACTGGCACCATGTTATCGGGCCAATTGGCATGAATGATACCTTCTGAGTTATCAGGTGTGGTCATATTGCCTAAAAACTGTATTATGCTTTTTGTATCAGAATTTAGTTGTGTTGTTGAGTAAAAACAGAGAAAAAGGAGAAAAAGATATGGCAGTAAAAACAGTACAAACCGTCATTAACGGACAGACATATACACTTACACTTAACAGCTCAACAGGAAAATACGAGGCTACAGTAACAGCTCCGTCAAAATCCAGTTATAACCAGAGTGGACATTACTATCCAGTAAAAGTAACAGCAACGGATGATGCTGGAAACTCAACATCTAAGGATGCGAGTGATTCTACCTTAGGATCATCCCTTAGATTAACAGTTAAAGAGAAAGTAGCTCCAGTTATTGCAATTGTAAGCCCAACAGCTGGTTCATTCTCTACAAACAGCAAACCTACGATCACATGGAAAGTTACCGATGCGGATTCTGGAGTTAACCCAGCAACAATCGGTATTACACTTGACAGTGGTACTAAGGTAACAGGCGATGCGATCACTAAGACAGCGATCACAGGCGGATACCAGTGTACATATACACCGGCTACAGCGTTATCCGATGGAAGTCATACAATCAAACTTGATGCATCCGATTATGATGGAAACGCAGCCGCTACAAACTCAACTACATTCAAGGTAGATACAGTACCACCAATACTGACTCTTTCAAGCCCAGCAGACAAGCTTATTACAAACAAATCTGCTTGTACAGTCAAAGGTACTACAAACGATGTTACTTCCAGTCCTGTTAAAGTTACAATCAAACTTAACAGTGGAACAGCAGAGTCCGTTACAGTCGGAAGAGATGGTTCATTTACTAAAGACCTTACTCTTGCAAATGGAACAAACACAATCACAGTTGTTGCTACCGACAGTGCTGGTAAGTCTACAACAGTTACAAGAACAGTTACACTGGATACAGGAGCACCAATTATCAAGTCTGTAACATTAACTCCAAACCCTGTTGATTGCGGTAAAACATTTGTAATTAGCGTTGAAGTAACAGACTAAGGAGTAATCTATGGTTGTTCGGTTAGAGGGAGAGATTAACGGAGAATCCGTTGTTTTATACAGAAATAAGGATTCTCCGGGTTCTCCGGAGATATGGGATGCAGTTATTCCAGCGACATTAAACGGCAAGTATGTGATAGGACTTACCGCCTATGATGAAGCTGGTAATATTGGATATTATGCGACTTATATTATCACTGTGGATTTAGCCTCTATGCGAGTGACATTAGAGCCGTTAGATATCTATGCAACTTTAAATAATTAGAAGAAAATATAGGAGGCTGGTATGCAAAGTAAGAAAAAAGTAATGCTTAATGCTGGGGAAACAAGGTGTATAAGAATTTCAATTCATTCTATCAAAGATCAAAATTTTGTGATTGAAGAAGCTTCATTTTCTTTATTACGTTTAAAAGATAAGGTAGAAGAAAGCAACGGAAATTGTAAGATTTATGAGCATGAGATCGAAGCCATAGTCTCCCCAAAACAACGAGGCACATACACACTTGATATTAAATATGTGATATTGGACGAAGTTCTGATAGAGCCGATAGAACTGAAGGTGGTGTAGTTGTAATGGCGGAAATTATTGAAATTAAGTCTGTAAGTATGTCTCCGAATCCAGTAGAAGTTGGAGGAAAAGTTAAAATCAGCGTAGGGCTTGAAGTGAATGAAAGCGATGCTAGTTGCTTCTATTGCATATTTTCTTCTGAATTAGAAACAAGTCAAGCAACAATGACAGCAATGATAAGTTGAGGAAGGAGACATAGTTGAATGACGAATACTTAAGAAGGCATGAGCATGAAGCGTTTGCCAAAGGCGTAGACCGTGAGCAAGTTCGGCAGAATAAAAGAATTGCAGATCTCGAAGTAACAGTAAGACAGATTAACAACCTCACGCTGTCCGTGCAAAAGCTTGCAATCAACATGGAACATATGCTCGTTAATCAGACAGAGCAGAGCAAACGGCTTGAAGAGTTGGAAAACCGAGACGGAGAAAAATGGAGAAGCATATCTATGTATGTCCTGACTGCAGTTGTCGGGGCAGTAATCGGATTCGTACTCAAACAAGCTGGACTATAAGAAGGAGAAAGAAATCATGAAAGAATTATTTGAACAGAATAAGGTACTATTTTTAGCAGTGATCACAATTTTGATTGCTGTTTTTTTAATTAGGAAACTGATTGAATATGTGCAGAAAAAAGGACTGGAAGGCATTAGATTATATGTCTATGAGCTGTTTGTAGAAGCAGAAGAACGATTCAAAGAATCTGGACAAGGGCAAGCTAAATTTGATTACGTAATACAGCTAGCAAGATCACTGTTACCTAAACCAGTTCAAATTTTTGTCACGGATGATATGTTAAAAGAAGCCGTGCAGTTATGGTTTGACGGTATTAAAGATCTACTCGATGATGGTAAATTAAATAATTCAGTATACGATTTAGAAGATGTTGAGGAAGTCAGCAGAGAAGATAAGATCAATCATACGACAGAGTTAGATGACGGAACATGGACAAATTACGCAGAGACTCCGTTACCTGAAACTGAATTAGAAGATCCAGAGGAACAGGAACAGACAGAAGATAATCAGGCAGCAGCAGAACAGGAGGTGTAGACATATGAGAATCGCATTGACAGTAGGACACAGTTTGCTTAAAAATGGATCATATACATCAGCAAGTGGAGAAGATTGCGGTGGAGTAAACGAGTATAAGTACAATAAAAAGCTGATGAAAAAGGTAAAAAAATATCTGGAGAGTGACGGACACAGTGTTGATCTGTATATCTGCCCAGAGAAAGTATTTACCGCTGCATCACAGGAAAAATCATGGAAACTGACACGTTTAAATGCAAAGAACTATGATCTCGTCGTAGAAGGTCATTTGAATTGCTATAATGGAAAAGCACACGGAACAGAAGTATTATACGTTTCCGAAAATGGTAAGAGGTACGCAAAGAGAGTACAGAAGAAACTGGTATCCGCTGGATTTACAGATCGTGACGTGCAGAAGAGAACAAACCTGTACATGCTGAATGGCACAAAGGCAACAACGATCATGACAGAGAGCTTTTTCTGTGACTCCAAGCCCGATTATAAGATCGGTAAAAACGTTAATAAGATTGCTAAGCTGATCGCAGAGGGAATCTGTAATAAAAAGCTGGGAACAGCTACAAAGGTCAAAGAGGCCGTAAAAACGACAGTATCAAAAGTTGTTAATAAGACTGCATATGCTAAGGTTGTTACAAAGTCCGATCCACTGATGATCAGACAGAGTGCAAACGTATCATCTAAGATCATTGGTAAGATTCCGAAGAAATCTAAAGTTGAAGTATTGAAAAAAGGCAGCACTTGGACGAAAGTTAAGTACAAGAGTGTAACAGGGTATTCAGCTACAAGATACCTTAAATTTTAAATCGAACCAGGGAGAAATCCCTGGTCTTTTTTTATTATAAAAGGGGGTATTATTCTGTTGAAAAAGAGTGTATTTTCTTGCAAAAAAACAAAAAACAAAAAATACCCCTTTTTCAACAGATGGATACATTAAAAAGCTTGATTTTATGCGGATTTCAAGGAATTTAAGATATCGGTTATGAACCGAAATACTGCAGTTATAGGTTCATGGCGGAGAAAATGAAGCACTTATTAAGCAACTGAACAGTTGGATTCCAACAAAATATCTTACTATTGTAAAATAAAAGCGATTGCCGATGGCATCATCACAGGGTAAAGAAAAATAATATTTCTATGTTACTAATTTGTTACTAAATATAGCATTTTAGAGGCAGTTTAGAAGTATTAAAACATTCAACAAATGGCTTAAATACGATGTTTTGGGCATTTGTTATTTGAAAATATTTATGGTATAATAAGAATATCATAAAAATTCATTGCAGACCGCATGATGTATGTTGCAGATTGGAGGCAAATATGAGCAGAAAAACAAGAACAAAAAGTAAGACAAGAAATAATGCAAAAAGCAGGGCAAAAAAAGCAACTGTTTCAACAGTGAAAAGTACAGATACAGAAGAGACTGTTATTCCAACAGTAGAACCTGCAATAATAAAAGAGGAAGTTGCACAACCAGAACCAAAAGAAGAAATCAAAATAGAAACGCCAGTAGAAGAAAATCAGGTTATTGAACAGCCTGATCTTGGACCAAGAAGAAGTGTCGTTTTTATTGGCTCAGAATGCTATCCATTTGTGAAAACAGGAGGTCTTGGAGATGTAATGTCTGCACTTCCAAAGAGTCTTGCTAAATTAAATGTAGATGTGAAAGTAATCCTTCCAAGGTATAAATGCATTCCTTGGGAATACCAAGAAAAGATGGAATACAAAGGCTCTTTCTATATGGATCTTTGTTCTGATGGAAGACAATACTATGTAGGTATTATGGAGTATCAGGAAGATGGTGTAATTTATGATTTTATCGACAATGAGGAATTTTTCTCTTGGGGTAATCCGTATACAAATCTGATTGATGATATTCCAAAGTTCTGTTACTTTTCCAAGGCTGCATTGGCGGCACTGAATTATCTGGACTGGGTTCCTGATGTAGTACACTGCCACGACTGGCAGGCAGCGTTGGTACCACTTTATCTAAGAACATGTTTTGCAGATACAAATGTAGGACGTGCAAGTGCAGTACTTACGATACATAACCTAAAATTCCAAGGTATCTACGACAGAAAAATGATCCAATACTGGTCAGGACTTCCGGATTATGTATTCAACAAAGACTGCCTGACTCAGAACTGGCTGGATGCGAATATGTTAAAAGGTGGAATCACTTATTGTAATAGACTTACAACGGTAAGTAACACATACGCTGGAGAGATTCAGACAGAAGAATATGGAGAAGGACTTGCAGAGCACTTAAGATATCACCAGAATAAGATCAGAGGAATTGTAAATGGTATTGATATCAACATCTGGAATCCATCTACAGACAAGTTGTTAAAAGCAAATTATGATGCAAAGACAGCAATCGAAAATAAAAAGAAGAATAAGAAAGCACTACAGGAATCTTTAGGATTAGAGGTCGACGAACACAAGATGGTGATCGGATTGATTTCTCGTCTTACGAACCAAAAAGGACTTGATCTGGTCAATGACGTAATTCCAGGCGTTATGGATGGAAATACACAGGTAGTTGTTCTTGGTACAGGTGATTCCTGGTATGAAGAAGCTTTCCGTTCTTACGAGAATCAATATAAAGGAAGTTTTTGTGCCTATATTGCTTACGATGAAAATGTTGCCCACAATATCTATTCTGGATGTGATGCACTTTTAGTTCCATCAAGATTCGAGCCATGCGGACTAACACAATTGATTGCTATGAGATATGGTGCGATTCCAATTGTCAGAGAGACAGGAGGACTTAGAGATACTGTTTGGCCATATAACATGTTTGATAATACAGGTAACGGATTTACATTTGATCGATATGAAAGCGGACTTCTGTATGATACGATCAATAGAGCAAAGACATGCTACTTTGAGAATAGAGCAAGCTGGGATGATATGGTGATCCGTGATATGAATAAAGATGTATCATGGGAGACAAGTGCAAGACAGTACAAAGATATGTATGTAGAATTAACACCAAGATAAAATTGTGATTTGTTGATAGTGTTGCATGTATGAGTCAGAAAGAACAAGAGAAGAAATATTTACAAAAATAAAGGGTGACACTCCGCATTTTTGAAAGCATTTTTACAAATCGCTGATTCGCGCCTGTTCCTTTGATAACTCCCTAGCTGCGAGCCAAAATGCCCGCAGCTACGTTCAGACAATCGACCACAGGGCGCTGCGAATTTGTAAAAAATGCATTCAAAAAGTGCTCATGTTATCACCCTTTTTTCTTATAAATATTTCTTCTTATCTTCTTTCTGACTCATACAACGAAACACTATTCAAACCACTACACAGTATGTATGTTAAACGGTATTGGTTGATGATTTTTGTATTCGTTGACAGAAGATGAAAGAAACTTACGAACACCGATTTATCGAGGTGTTTGGAAAATATTCAAATTGCTTATCTTCAGTTTGTTGATAATATTATTGGAGTTGAATCTTCTGCCATTTTGTATTGATATATTATAACAAGTGCGATTATAATAAAATAGTTGTTTTTTTTCAAACCATTTTATACAATGAATAAGAAGAAAGATTAAAATGAAAGGAATAAAATGAATCCATGGAAGAATTCTTACAAGTAGGAGCAATCGCCAACACACACGGCATCGCTGGGGAAGTCAAGGTATTTCCGATGACAGATGATATCAAACGATTTAAGAAATTAAAAGAAGTATATTTAGATACAGGAAAAGAAAGAAAACTGTTGCATGTAACATCATGCAAATTCGTAAAGAACCAGCCGGTTTTGAAATTTAAAGAATTTTCAAATATCAACGAAGTAGAGATGTATAAAAGAAAAGGCCTGTTTGTTACAAGAGATCAGGCAGTACCTCTTGAAAAAGACGAATACTTTATCGCAGATCTGATCGGTCTTTCTGTGATCAGAGAGGATAATGGAGAAGTTCTTGGGGAATTAACTGATGTTTTACAGACGGGTGCAAATGATGTCTATGAAGTGAAGATGGAAGATGGAAAAGAAGTTTTACTTCCAGCGATCAGAGAATGCATTAAGAATGTGGATCTTCAAAAAGGTGAGATCACAGTCCATGTCATGAAAGGATTATTAGATGAATAGATTTCATATATTAACATTATTTCCAGAGATGGTGATGGACGGGTTGAATACAAGTATCATCGGAAGAGCGATTGAAGCAGGACTTCTTGAGATCAATGCGGTCAATATTCGTGACTATTCTACCAATAAACATATGAAAGTGGATGATTACCCATATGGAGGCGGAGCCGGACTTGTGATGCAGCCAGAGCCGGTTTACCGTGCGTATAAAGACCTTGAAAAAGATATGAAGAAGAAACCAAGAGTTGTCTATCTGACGCCGCAAGGGACAACATTTCATCAGGAGATGGCAAAGGAACTTGCAAAAGAAGAAGAATTAGTTTTTTTATGTGGGCATTATGAAGGAATCGATGAGAGGGTTTTGGAAGAAATAGTCACAGATTATGTATCAATCGGAGATTATGTATTGACTGGTGGGGAATTGCCTGCAATGGTGATGATCGATTCAATTTCAAGATTGGTTCCAGGTGTTTTACATAATGATGATTCCGCTGGGGATGAATCTTTCGAAAATGGGTTGCTTGAATATCCACAGTATACAAGACCACCAGTGTTTTTAGATAAAGAGGTGCCAGAAGTTCTTTTATCCGGACATCACGAGAATATCCGCAAATGGAGGCATGAACAGTCAGTCAAACGTACCAAAGAGAGAAGACCGGATCTATGGGAGGCATATGAGAAGGAGATGAAAGAAAAAGATGGGGGAAAATAGGATTAAGCTTGTCGCAGCGGATATGGATGGAACACTGTTGAATCGAGAGCGTAAGATTACAAAGTATACACAGAATGTGATCAAAAAAGCAATGGCACAAGGTGTTTATTTCGTTCCGGCTACAGGAAGAGCTGTGAATGCATTACCGCCAGAGTTAAAAGAGATGGAAGGAATTCGCTATGGGATTTTCAGTAATGGTGCAACCATTTATGACTTAAAAGAAGAAAAAGTGATTTATAAAAATCATTTTGAAATGGATCGAGTTTTAGAGTTGATGGATTTTCTTAAGCAATTTGATCTAATGGAAAGTATTAGTTTAAATGGGCAATCCTATGCTAACAAAAAAGAAATGGAAAATATTGATTATTATGAACTTGATTCAAATACAAAAGCAATTGTGCAGGGGTCGAGAGTTCTTGTTGATGATTTAGAGATGTTTGTAAAAGAACAGTCAACAACTGTTGAGAAGACAACTTTATTATTTAAGACGATGGAAGAAAGACGAAGAGCAGCGGATGCATTGAGTAAGATTGAAGACATTCAGTTTTCAAGTTCTCTTCCAAAGAATCTTGAGATTTCTAAGAAAGGCTGTAATAAAGGAGATGGTCTGTTCCATCTTGCAAAGATCTTGAATATTCAAAAAGAAGAGATTATGAGTTGTGGGGATGCAGACAATGACAGAGAACTTTTAGAAAGTGCAGGACTTGCGGTTGTTATGGAAAATGGCCTTGATTCTATGAAAGCGATCGCAGACTATATTACGGTTTCCAATCAGGAAAATGGAGTCGCAAAGGCAATGGAGAAATTTGTATTAAGGTAAAGAATCTTAAAAAATACAAAAAAACACTTGCTTCACATAAAAAAATATGATAATATGTTCAAGTTGTTATAAATATGGATGGTCCTCTGTTACATTTGGTATTAAGAACATCTAAAAACGTTCAAGGAGGAACAACAATGAGCGCACAGGATATTATTAAAAGCATCGAAGATGCACAGTTAAGAGAAGTTGCTGAATTCAAAACAGGAGACACTGTAAGAGTTCACGCGAAAGTAAAAGAAGGAAACCGTGAAAGAATTCAGGTTTTCGAAGGAACAGTCATCAAAAGACAGAATGGTGGAGCACGCGAAACATTTACTGTAAGAAAACAGGCAAGTGGTGTTGGTGTTGAAAAAACATGGCCAGTACATTCTCCAATCATCGAAAAGATTGAAGTAGTAAGACGTGGTAAAGTAAGACGTGCTAAATTATACTACTTACGTGATCGTGTTGGTAAAGCAGCAAAAGTAAAAGAAAGAGTATAATCAGACAAAGATTGTCAAAAGAGAGGGATAGGCTGTATAGCTTATCCCTGTTTTAGTATACAGGAATTTTACGAATCTTTCTATACGAAGAGGAAAGGAGTTCTTCTATGAGGAAAGGATACACAGTAACCTATCAGATGCGCAAGAAACAGCGTCAGCAAAGGGAAATCGTGATTCAGTATGTCTTAAAATTTGTCGGAGTTGTGTTACTGGCATTTTTGTTAGTAAGATTTGTGTGTTTCAGTTTTACGATTCAAGGTGATTCTATGTCACCAACGATTGAAAGAGGTGAAAAACATCTGGTGAATCGCCTGATCTATCAGATCAAGGGACCAAGCAGGTATGATGTGGTCATATTTAAATCAGATGACAAGAATGGAAATTACTATGTAAAACGAGTGATAGGTCTTCCGGGAGAAAAGGTTCAGATCAAAAACGGCAGAATCTATGTAAACGGAAAGAAAACAAAAGCATTTTCAAGTCAGAAGATTTTATCTGCAGGATTAGCAGCAGATGAGATTACATTAAAGAGTAAGCAGTACTTTGTTGTGGGAGATAACTATAATAATAGTGAAGATTCCAGAAGTGCGAGTGTTGGAAATATCAAAAGAACAAATATCATTGGAAAGGTCGGTATCAAATACTGGCCGTGGTAAACAGAGGGAAGGAGAAATAAAGAATGGATTTTCAGTGGTACCCGGGTCATATGACCAAAGCAAAACGTATGATGCAGGAAAACATGAAACTGATCGATATTATGATCGAACTTGTGGATGCAAGAATTCCACTAAGCAGCAGAAATCCGGATATTGACCAGTTGGCAGCGAACAAGTCACGATTGATCTTGTTAAATAAGACAGATATGGCAGATGAACGTGTGACTGCACAGTGGGAAGAATATTTTAAAGAAAAAGGATTCTATGTAGCAAGAACAAATGCAAGATCAGGAAAAGGTGTCAAAGGTACACAGGCGATCGTGATGGATGCCTGCAAGGAAAAACTTGAGAGAGATAGAAAACGTGGGATTAAAAACCGTCCGATCAGAGCAATGATCGCAGGAATCCCAAACGTTGGAAAATCAACATTTATCAACAGTCTGGTTGGAAAAGCCTGTACAAAAACAGGAAATAAACCAGGAGTTACAAAAGGAAAACAGTGGATCAAATTAAATAAGAATATTGAATTATTAGATACCCCTGGAATTTTATGGCCTAAATTTGAAGACCAGCAGGTTGGGCTTCGTCTGGCATTGATCGGATCGATCAGAGATGAAATCCTCAATCAGGATGAAATGGCGATCGAACTGATCGAGTATTTAAAAAATCATTATCAGGGAATTCTTGCTGATCGCTATCAAGTAGATGAAAATGAAGATAAAGTGAAAATCTTAGAACAGATTGCGCTAAATCGTAATTGTAAGATGAAAGGAAATGAATTAGATTACGAAAAAGCATCAAAGATCGTATTAGAGGAATTCCGAAATGGGAAATTAGGAAAAATTTCTCTGGAAACACCAGAAGAAGGGACAAAAGAGGCATAAAAGCCTTTGAGGGGCAGATATAAGAATGTTTAAAAGTATTCTAAGGTTGCTGGGTACCATTTTGATCGCGGTTGCATTTGCATTTGTTCTTATTATGTGTGTTGGTGAACGGACGAAAGTAAGTGGACATTCAATGGAACCGCACTTGCATGATCATGATCAAGTGTTGTTAGATAAGTTAACATATCGTTTTCGGGATCCTAAACGATATGAGATTATTGTATTTCCAGGACCAGAAGGTGGCGATCAGTTTTTTGTAAAGCGAGTGATCGCACTTCCAGGAGAAACGGTAAAGATCACAAAAGGAAAAGTCTATGTAAACGACAAAGAAGTAAAAGATTATTCTAAAGATCATACGACAGATTCATGTGAATTAAAAGGAAAGTTTCATCTTTCATCAGATGAATATTTTGTTTTAGGAGATAACAGAGATAATAGTAATGACAGCAGATACAAAGAGGTTGGTCCAGTAAAGAGGTCAAAGATCACAGGGAGGATCATTTTCCGGTTTTATCCATGGAAGAATGCAGGTGTGATCCGGCCATAGGAAGGGTTTTAAGACTTATGACAAAGAAAGAAGAACGAGAAGCCAGGAAGTTAGAAAAATTAAGGCTTGAGAAAGAAAGAATGTATGAGATGTTTTCTTTTGAAAGAGAATATGGAGATCATCAGGCGATTTGTGGAATTGATGAAGTTGGAAGAGGACCATTTGCAGGACCTGTTGTTGCGGCTGCAGTGATTTTGCCAAAAGACTGTGATATTTTATATCTGAATGATTCCAAAAAGCTTTCAGAGAAGAAAAGGGAGCTTTTATATGATGAGATTTATGAGAAAGCAGTTGCAATCGGTATTGGAATGTCTTCAGAAGAAGTGATCGATGAGATCAATATCCTGCAGGCAACTTATAAGGCAATGCAGCAGGCAATTTCAAAGCTTTCGATAAAACCAGATCTTTTATTGAATGATGCGGTAACAATTCCAGACGTTGAGATCGAACAGGTTCCGATCATCAAAGGAGATGCAAAAAGCGCATCGATCGCAGCGGCAAGTATTGTTGCGAAAGTTACAAGGGACCGTATGATGAAAGAATATGATACAATTTATCCGGGATATGACTTTGCAAAAAATAAAGGATATGGAACCAAAGCACATATTGAAGGAATCAAAAAGCAGGGAATCTGTGATATCCATAGAAGAACATTTGTAAAGAAATACATATAAAAAACAAAAAAGTATATATAATATGAAGAAAAATAACAGGGAGACAGGGGCAAAAGCAGAAGCGATTGCCTGTTGGTTTCTGAAACAGCAAGGATATGACGTCCTTGAACAAAACTTTTATACAAAAGTCGGAGAGATTGATATTATAGCAAAAGAAGATCAGACATTGGTATTTGTGGAAGTAAAATACAGAAAAGATGACAAAAAGGGATATCCGGCACAAGCTGTAGACCAAAGAAAACAGCAGAAGATCCGAAAGAGTGCAATGGTTTATTTAAAGAAGAATCATCTATCTTTTGAACAGCCGATCCGTTTTGATGTAGTGGAGATTTTAGGAAAGAAGATCAGGGTGATAAAACATGCATTTTAAAAAATCAAACGATAATCAGTCTACGATATTACATGAGGGGTCTGTTCCATATCTGACATTTAAAAAATTGGATCAGGCAGGAGTCAGACATGGATTTTCAACACGTATGGGTGGAGTCAGCGAAGGAATGTTTTCCACGTTGAATTTAAGCTATAACCGTGGAGATAAAAAAGAAGCTGTGGATGAAAATTTCAGAAGAATCTCAGAAGCGATCGGATTCGATCATACAAAGCTGGTATTTTCAAATCAGATTCATGAGACGAGAATCCATAAGGTAACGAAAGAAGATTGTGGAAAAGTTATGAAAGATATGGATGGTCTTGCTACAAATGAGCAGGGGATTCCGCTTTATACAGGATATGCAGATTGTGTGCCTTTGTTTTTTTATGATCCGGTAGAAAAGGCTGCAGCTTTAGCACATTCAGGATGGAGAGGCACTGTTGGAAGAATCGGTGCCAAGATGGTACAATTTTTAGAAAATGAATATGGAAGTAAAAAGGAAAATATCATCGCAGCCATTGGACCATCAATCTGCCGAAGTTGCTACGAGGTTAGTGAAGATGTTGCAGATGAGTTTAAAAAAGAACTGACAGGACATGATGCAAAAGAATTTTTGGATGATAAAGGGAATGGAAAATACCAGCTTGATCTCTGGAAAGCAAATGAAATTATTTTGACAGAAGCAGGAATCCGTCCAGAAAATCTTGATATTACAGATATCTGCACATGTTGTAATCCTGATCTACTGTTTTCGCATAGAGCAAGTCATGGGAAACGTGGTAATCTGGCAGCATTTATTGTGTTATAAAAAGGTAAATAAAAAGAATATATCTTGTGAAATTCTTCACACTGGACGAATTTCATAAGATAAGGTATACTAAGAAACAGTACAGGTTTTGAAACATTTAGAGAGGTATATAGATTATGAGTAAGCCGATCATTGCCATTGTAGGAAGACCGAATGTAGGAAAGTCTACATTGTTTAATGCACTGGCAGGAGAAAAAATTTCAATTGTTAAAGATACACCAGGAGTTACAAGAGACCGTATCTATGCAGATGTGACATGGTTAAACTATCAGTTTACATTGATTGATACAGGTGGTATTGAACCAGACAGTGGTGATCTATTATTAAGCCACATGAGAGGACAGGCAGAGATCGCAATGGAGACAGCAGATGTGATCATCTTCCTTACAGACGTAAGACAGGGGCTTGTCGATGCAGATTATCAGGTGGCAGATATGTTAAGACGATCAGGGAAACCAATTGTGTTAGCAGTCAATAAAGTAGATAATTACGAAAAATTCGTTTTGGATACTTATGAATTTTACAATCTGGGGCTTGGAACACCATTTCCAGTTTCAGCGAATTCTAAGATTGGATTCGGTGATCTGTTAGATGAAGTTCTTGTTCACTGCAATCCACAGGATGCAGATGAGAAAGAAGATGAAAGACCAAGAGTTGCAATCATCGGAAAGCCAAATGCAGGAAAATCTTCATTGATCAATAAATTATTGGGAGAAGACCGTCTGATCGTTTCTGATATTGCAGGAACAACAAGAGATGCGATTGATACAACGGTCAAACGTAATGGAAAAGAATATGTATTCATCGATACAGCCGGACTTCGAAAGAAAGCCAGAGTCAAAGAAGATATCGAACGTTACAGTGTGATCCGTACGGTTGCAGCAGTAGAACGTTGTGATGTGGCAATCTTAGTCATTGATGCGGAAGAAGGAATCACAGAACAGGATGCCAAGATCGCAGGAATTGCCCACGAACGTGGAAAAGGTATGATCATTGCGGTTAACAAATGGGATCTCATCGAGAAGAACGATAAGACAATCTACAAGTTTACAAACCAGGTTAGAGAAGTCTTATCTTATATGTCATATGCAGAACTTGTTTTCATCTCTGCTAAGACAGGACAGAGACTTCCTAAGATTTTTGATGTTCTTGATATGGTGATCGAGAATCATGCATTACGTGTACAGACAGGAGTCTTAAACGAGATCCTTACAGAGGCGGTAGCGATGAAACAGCCACCATCAGACAAAGGAAAGAGATTAAAACTTTACTATATTACACAGGTTTCTGTAAAACCGCCAACATTTGTTGTGTTTATCAATGATCGTCAGTTAATGCATTTTTCATATACAAGATATCTTGAGAACCAGATCCGTAATACATTTGGATTCAGAGGAACACCAATTCATATTATTGCGAGGGAAAGGAAGGAAAGATAATGGCAGTTTGTATTGTTGTGTGTATGATCGTCGGATACCTGTTTGGGTGTATTCAGACAGGATATATTGTCGGACGAGTAAATAAGATCGATATCAGAGATTACGGAAGTGGAAATTCCGGGACAACGAATACATTAAGAACTTTGGGAAAGACAGCAGCGATCATTACATTTCTTGGAGATGCCGTCAAAGGACTTGTGGCGGTGAATCTTGCGAGATATGTGATCATGCCGGCTTTTCATGTAGAAGGAGAAGCTTATCTTTGGCTTTTGACAGGATTTGCAGTAGTACTGGGACATAATTTCCCGTTTTATCTTGGGTTTAAAGGTGGAAAGGGAATAGCGACAACTGGGGGAGTTATTTTTGCATTTCACTGGCAGCTTGGGTTGGTCTGTGCAGCAGTATTTTTGATCATTACGGCTATTTCTAAGTATGTATCGTTAGGATCGATCTGCATGGTGCTGATCATTCCATTTATTTTGTATTTTAACAATCCACATGATTGGAAATTAGTTATTGTTGGATGTATATTTACAGCTATGGCAATCTGGCGCCATCGTGCGAATATTGGGCGTTTGATGAATGGTACTGAGAATAAATTAGGTCAGAAAGTAAAACGTTAGGAGGAACTTAAACAGATGAAGAAAGTTAGCGTTATCGGTGCAGGAAGCTGGGGAAGTGCCCTTGCGGTATTATTAGCAAATAATGGACATGAAGTGACATTGTGGACACATGATCCGCATGAAATAGAGATGCTTTCCACAAAGAGAGAGCAGGTAGAGAAATTACCTGGAGTAAAATTGCCAGATAATATTATGATCGAGGCAGATCTTAAAACAGCTTTAACAGATGAAGATGTTGTTGTTATGGCAGTTCCTTCACCTGTTGTTCGTATGGTTGCAAAACAGATGTCCCCATTTATAAAAGACGGACAGATCATTGTTAACGTTGCAAAAGGTATCGAAGATGTTACATATAAGACATTATCAGATATCATTGAAGAAGAGATTCCAAATGCAGAAGTTTGCGTATTATCAGGGCCTAGTCATGCAGAAGAAGTAGGAAGAGGAATTCCTACAACGGTTGTAGTTGGTGCAAAGAATAAAGAGACAGCGGAAATGCTTCAGGATGTATTTATGAATAAAGTATTCCGTGTATACACAAGTTCTGACATTGTTGGAATTGAGCTTGGAGGAGCATTAAAGAACGTTATTGCATTAGCAGCAGGAACGGTTGATGGCCTTGGATATGGAGATAATACAAAAGCAGCATTAATGACAAGAGGAATCGCAGAACTGACACGTCTTGGAGAAGCACTTGGTGGAAAACCAGAGACATTTTCAGGCCTTACAGGAGTTGGAGATCTGATCGTTACATGTACAAGCGTACATAGTCGAAATCGTAAAGCAGGATACTTAATGGGAAAAGGTATGACTGCAGAGGAAGCTATGAAAGAAGTAAAAATGGTTGTAGAAGGGGTATATTCAGCAAAAGCAGCCCTTGGACTTGCAAAGAAATGCAATGTAGCTGTACCAATTGTGGAAGCAGTGAACAGAGTGTTATTTGAGAATGCGGATCCAAAAGAAGAAGTTTCAAACTTACTCCTTCGTGAGAGAAAACAAGAACATACAAATCTTGAATGGAATTAATCAGGATATATAAAAACATAAATATATACAAAACATAAAAACATGAAGGAAGGAAGACAACAATGGAATCATTTAGGGAAATGTCAAAAGAAGAGTTACAGGCACAGGAAGTGGAAGTGAACAAAAAGTATCAGGAATTTAAAGATCTTCATCTTTCACTAAACATGGCAAGAGGAAAACCAGCACCAGATCAGATCGATCATGCAAATGGCATGCTTGAGACAATGACAGATTATCATGCAAAAGATGGTCTGGATGTGCGTAATTACGGAGTTCTTGATGGACTTCCAGAGATGAAAGAAATATTCAGCGATTTATTAGATATTCCAGCAAAGAATATCATTGTTGGAGGAAATGCGAGTCTGAATCTGATGTTTGATCAGATGATGAGACTGGTTGTATTTGGAACAGCAGGTGAGAAGCCTTGGGGACAGTTAGAGAAAGTAAAATTCTTATGTCCAGCTCCTGGATATGACAGACATTTTTCAGTTACAGAAACTTTAGGATTTGAACTGATCACAGTCGATATGACATCTGAAGGTCCAGATATGGATCAGGTAGAGAAACTGGTTGCGGAAGATGAAAGTATCAAAGGAATCTGGTGTGTGCCAAAATATTCCAATCCACAGGGAATCTGCTATAGTGATGAAACGGTTGATCGTTTAGCTTCTATGAAGACAGCAGCCAAAGATTTCAGAATCTTCTGGGATAATGCATATGGAGTACATCTAATCTTTGAAGATGTAAAAGTTAAGAATATCTTAGATGCATGTAAAGAAGCAGGAAATGATAACAGAGCATATTATTTCTTCTCAACATCCAAGATCACATTCCCAGGTGCAGGAGTATCTATCATTGCATCAAGCGATGATAATATTGCAGAGATCAAGAAAGTGATGACAGCCCAGACGATCGGATATGACAAGATCAATCAGCTTCGCCATGTGCAGTTCTTTAAGAATGCAGACGGAGTCAGAAAACATATGCAGATCTTAGCAGATTGTTTAAAACCTAAATTCGAGACAGTTCTTAATACGTTAGAGAAAGAGTTAAAAGGAAGCGGATTGATCACATGGGAGAATCCAAAAGGTGGATATTTTGTATCTGTAGATGTTCTTCCAGGATGTGCAAAGAGAGTTGTAGAACTTGCCAAAGAAGCAGGGGTTACATTAACTGGAGCAGGAGCTACATATCCATATAAGAATGATCCAAAAGACAGCAATATCAGACTGGCACCTTCTTACCCAACAGTAGAAGAGTTACAGCAGGCAATGGATCTGTTTTGTGTATGTGTGAAGAAAGCAGGAATTGAAAAACTGTTAGAACAGGCATAAGAGTTCATAAAAAATATTATGAGGAATATTCTTTATCAATGGTGATAAGGCATGTTCCTCATTTGTTTTTGTAATACTAGTATTTGGTTTTTAAAATATAAATTCAAAGATTGTATCTATACAATTAACACGTTGATGTGGTAAAATAAAACTGTTTATTCGTAAAATAATAAAAAGGAGTTGATTATACATGAAATTTACAAAGATGCACGGTTGTGGCAATGACTACGTATATGTAAACTGTTTAGAAGAAAAGATCAATAACCCAAATAAAGTGGCAAAATTTATCAGTGACCGGCATTTTGGAATTGGTTCTGATGGAATGATCTGTATTTGTCCATCAGATAAAGCTGATTTTAGAATGGCCATGTATAACTCTGATGGTTCAGAAGGAGCCATGTGCGGAAATGGTGTCCGCTGTATTGCAAAATATGTCTATGATTATGGACTGACAGATAAAACAACGATCACGATCGAGACAAAAGGCGGAATTAAAGAATTAGACCTAACAGTTGAAGACGGCAAAGTGACATGGGTGAAAGTTGATATGGAAGCACCGATCACAAAAGCTTCACAGATTCCTGCAATCTATGATGATCTTGATGAAGTGATCGATCAGCCAGTGATCGTTGATGGAAAAGAATATAATATCACATGTATTTCTATGGGAAATCCACATGGAGTTGTATTTGTAGATTCTGTTGCAGATATCGACATTGAGAAGATCGGACCAAAGTTTGAAAATCATCCAATGTTCCCAGATCGTGTGAATACAGAATTTATTGAACTTGTTGATGATAAAACGATCAAGATGCGAGTATGGGAGAGAGGCGCAGGAGAAACTCTTGCATGCGGTACAGGAGCCTGTGCAAGTGCTTATGCATCTTATCTGAATAAGAAAACAGGAAAGAAAGTCTTGGTACATCTTTTAGGTGGAGATCTTCAGATTGAATATGATGAAGAAAAAGATACGATCTTTATGACAGGACCAGCAACAACAGTGTTTGATGGCGAGATCGATCTTACAGGAATTGACGATTAAGAGTACAAAGATAGAAGAATTATTGGAGATAGAACATGATATTAAAAGAATTATTAGAACGTTCAGAATATACCCTCGTGCAAGGAAGTGAAGATGTAGAGATTTCTACATTAGTATATGATTCAAGAAAGATTGAAAAAGGCAGTGTATTTGTATGTATCAGCGGAGCAGCCTTTGATGGTCATAAATTTGTAGCACAGGCTGCTGAACTTGGAGCGGCAGCAGTCGTAGTAGAAAAAGATGTAGAAGTACCAGAAAATCTGACAGTGATCAAGTTTGATAATACAAGACTTGCTTTAGCCGAGATGTCAGCAGCATACTTTGGATATCCAGCAGAAGAACTGACAACGATCGGTATCACAGGAACCAAAGGAAAGACAACAACAACGTATATGATCCGTGCAGTCCTAGAACATGCAGGACAGAAGACAGGATTGATCGGAACGATTGAGACAATCATCGGAGATGAGAGAATTCCATCCGTCAATACAACACCAGAATCTTATATCGTACAGGAATCTTTCCGTAAGATGGCGGACGCAGGATTGAAAAATGTTGTTATGGAAGTATCTTCTCAGGCATTGATGCTTCATAGAACAAGTGGATTTGAATTTGATTATGGAATTTTTACAAACCTTGCAGAAGACCATATTGGGGAAAATGAACATAAAGATATGGACGACTATATTCATTGTAAGAGTCTGTTATTTAAGCAGTGTAAACAAGGAATCGTCAATGGAGATGATGACTATGTAGAAAGAATCATCAAAGATCATACATGTGCGATCGAAACATATGGAATGAAGGATACAAACGATGTTTATGCTGAAAATATTACAAGAATTCAGGAACCTGGATACCTTGGAGTTGCTTACGATCTCAAAGGAAAACAGGAATATAACGTACATGTAGATATCCCAGGAGACTTTACAGTTTATAATTCCTTGGCAGCAATCTCTCTTTGCCGCCATATGGGAATTGTCAAAGAAGATGTATTATCAGCATTGAATACAATTCAGGTCAAAGGACGTTTGGAGATCATCAAGACTCCAGGAGATTACACATTAATGATCGACTATGCACATAATGCTATGAGTCTTGAAAGTCTTTTAACAACGATCCGTAAATATAACCCTAAGAAGATCTACTGCTTATTTGGATGCGGTGGAAACCGTGCAAAAGCAAGACGTTATGAGATGGGAGAAGTATCTTCAAAACTTGCAGATCTTACCGTTGTAACATCTGATAATCCAAGAAATGAAGAACCAATGGATATCATCAACGATATTTTGATCGGGGTTCACAAAGCAGATGGAGAATATGTTACGATCCCAGATCGTAAAGAGGCGATCAAATATTGTATGGAACATGCTGGAGCAGGAGATATTGTTATTCTTGCCGGAAAAGGGCATGAAGACTATCAGGAGATCAAAGGTGTGAAACATCATATGGATGAGAGAGATCTGATCCAGGAAATTATCGAAGGAAGATAAAACATCTGTCTTTTGAAATATATAAAGAAACGAAGGAGAATTACAAACGTGGAAGCAAGAATTTCAGGAACAACAAAATTATTCGGATTGATTGGTTCACCGGTTTCACATTCCGCATCACCAGCAATGCAGAATTACGGTTTTCAGGCATGTGGAGTCGATGGAGCGTATCTTGCCTTTGATATTAAAGAAGAGGAAGTGCCAGAATTCGTAAAATCCATGCGTCTGTTAAATATTCAGGGATGTAATGTTACAATGCCAAATAAAACAGCAGCAGCTCAGAATATGGATGAATTATCACCAGCAGCAGAATTGATCGGTGCCGTTAACACAATTGTAAACAGAGACGGAAAATTATACGGACATATCACAGATGGTGAAGGTTTTGTTGCAAACTTAAAAGATCATGGAATCGGCGTTGAAGGAAAAGATATCGTAATCTTTGGAGCAGGTGGAGCAGCAACAGCGATTCAGGTACAGTGTGCATTAGATGGAGCAAAATCTATCACGATCTTTAACCCAAGAGATCCATTTTTCGAGAGAGCCCAGAAGATGGTAGAGAAGATCAAAGCTAAGGTACCAGAATGTCAGGTAGAATTATATGATCTCGATGCGAAAGATACAATGCGTGAAAAGATTGATGCAGCAGATATTTTAGTTAATGGAACATTACTTGGAATGAAACCAAAAGAAGATACAACAGTGATCTCAGATACAACAATGTTTCATGAAGGATTAGTTGTAGCTGATGTTGTATATAATCCAGAAGAGACAAGATTCTTAAGAGAAGCAAAAGAACATGGATGTATCACAGTTCCAGGAAAAGGAATGCTATTATGGCAGGGAGTTGCATCTTTCAAATTATTTACAGGGAAAGATATGCCGGTTGATGAAGTGAAAGAAAGATTCTTCCAGGGAGTATAAGATACATAGATCATATATGGAAACAAAAAGATCAGAAACTGTAATAAGCAGATTTCTGGTCTTTTTTTCTTATTGTCTTCATATACTTTATCAGTCTATAAAGGAGGAACTTATGGATCAGTTTAATGTATATAAGGATATGAAAGCAAGGACAAACGGAGAGATTTACATTGGTGTTGTTGGTCCGGTGCGAACAGGAAAGAGTACATTTATCAAACGTTTTATGAATCTGATGGTATTGCCAAATATCGAAGATGAAAACGACAGAAATCGTGCAAATGACGAACTTCCACAATCTTCAAGTGGTAAAACGATCATGACAACAGAACCGAAATTTGTTCCAAATGAAGCAGTATCAATAAAGACGGAAGAAGGAATCGAATTAAATGTCCGACTGATCGATTGTGTGGGATATATGGTGGAAGGCGCTACAGGACACATGGAAGGAGAAGAAGAGAGGCTTGTAAAAACACCTTGGTTTGATTATGAAATACCATTTACGAAAGCAGCGGCAATTGGAACAAAGAAAGTGATCACGGAACATTCAACGATCGGTGTAGTTGTAACTTGTGATGGTTCTTTTGGGGAAATTGCAGCAAAACAATATGAGCCAGCGGAAGAAGAAACGATCAAACAACTGAAAGCATTGAAAAAGCCATTTGTTGTTTTATTAAATACGATTCATCCATATTCAGAAAGCACAAAGCAGCTAGCGGCTGAAAAGGAAGAAAAATATCAGACAAAAGTGCTACCAATGAATTTAGAACAGATGAAAAAAGAGGATATTTATGAAATTATAAAAAGTGTGTTGATGGAATTTCCGATTTCATCAATTGGATTTTATGTTCCAAGATGGACAGAGATGTTAAAGAAAGATCATCCATTAAAAATGGAATTACTTCAAATGGCCAGAGATGTGATCACAGAAAAAACAACAATGAGAGACATTTATGAAGAACAAGAAAAAGAATATGAGTACATAACGGGGCAGAAACTAGAATCTGTTGCGATGGACAGTGGGGAAGTGGTCATCACAGTAAAAGTTGGGGATGTATATTATTATGAATTTTTAAGTGAAACAACAGGAATGGAGATTCGCAATGAATATGAATTTATCAAGATCATGGGAGAATTAGCAAAGAAAAAGAAAGAGTACGAAGAAGTTGGAGAAGCATTGGCGGCAGTAAAACAAAGAGGATATGGTGTTGTGACACCGACGAAAGAAGAAATTGTATTAGAAGAACCGCAGATTGTAAAACATGGAAGTAAATACGGAGTAAAAATTAAGGCAAGTGCACCTTCTATTCACATGATCCGTGCAAATATTTCAACGGAGATCGCTCCGATCGTTGGGGAAGAATATCAGGCAAAAGATCTGATGGACTATATTGAGCAGGGATCGAATCAGCCAGGGGAAAGTATGTGGGATGTCAATATTTTTGGAAAGACGTTAGAACAGCTGGTTGGAGACGGTATGCAGACGAAGGCATTAAAAATGACAGATGAGAGTCAGCAAAAGCTTCAGGATACAATGGAAAAGATCATAAATGAAAGTAATGGCGGTCTTGTCTGTATCATTATCTAAGAACAATTGACAAACGGATGGAAAAAGAATATACTTTGATAGACAAAGTGTTTTTGATCTGTCATTTATGAGTACAGATCAAGAAGAGAAAAAAAGAAGCGATTAAGATAAGTGGAGTAGTTATGTCTGTAAAAATATTAGGAACAGGAAGTTTTCTTCCAGAAAAATCAGTGAGCAACGATGACCTTTCCAAAGTGATGGATACAAGTGATGAATGGATTTCATCCAGGACAGGGATTCGCAGCAGGCACATTTCGATTGAAGATACAACATCAACGATGGCAGTGAAAGCTGCAGAGAAAGCATTAGAAGTTGCAGGAATCAGTGCGGAAGAATTAGATCATATTTTCGTTGCAACATTATCAGGAGATTATGCAACACCAAGTACGGCTTGTCAGGTACAGAAAGGAATCGGAGCTGTCAATGCAGTCTGTATGGATATTAATGCAGCATGTTCAGGATTCGTTTTTGGATTAAATACAGCAGTTGCATATGCGAGAGCAGGAATGGGTAAGAAGATGATGATCATTGGGGTTGAGACACTTTCTAAGATTCTTGACTGGAGTGACCGCAGTACTTGTGTATTATTTGGAGATGGTGCAGGATGCGCGATCGTGGAAGCGGATGAAGAAAGAGAAATCTTTATCGATGCAGGATCTGATGGAGCACGAGGAGATGTTTTAACATGTGAAGAAAGACATTTAAACAATCTCTTAGTAAAGGATGATTCTCCAATGCAACAGGTTGCCATGGATGGGCAGGAAGTATTCAAATTTGCAGCACGTATGGTACCAAAGAGTATTAACAAAGTCCTTGATGAAGCAGGCGTTTCCAAAGAAGAAATCAAATATTTTGTATTACATCAGGCTAACAAAAGGATCATTGAAGCAGCAGCGAGAAGATTGAAGCAGCCAATTGAAAAGTTCCCGATGAATATAGACCGTTGTGCGAATACTTCATCAGCAACGATTCCGATTCTTTTAGATGAGATCAATCAAAAAGGAATGCTAAACCGAGGAGATAAGATTGTTTTAAGTGGTTTTGGCGGAGGACTTACTTGGGGTTCTGTTTATCTTACATGGTAAGAAGCAAACAAATACGATACAAATGAAGATAAAAATAGTCAGCTTTCATATAAGATGATAGGAGTTGACTATTTTTTTATTGCATAGGAAATTTCAATGAAATAAAAAATATGAAGTAAGAAGAAAGAATCCTGTAATACAAGATTCTTTTTGAAGTTAAAATATGATATAATGAGTGGATAAGTACAGGAGGGAATTCATGGAATTACAGTTATGGAGAGAAATGCTCACCCCATATGAGCTGGCAGTTGATGAACTTGTGTTAAAGTTTCGACATATTATAAGAGAATACAGAAATGTCGGAAGATATTCACCGATCGAGCAAGTCGATGGACGTGTAAAATCTATCTCAAGTATTTTGGATAAGATGCAGAGAAAGAAGATCAATGTCAATGATGTAGAAAAAGAACTGGAAGATATTGCGGGAATACGTTTGATCTGTCAGTTTGTGGAAGACATTGATCGTGTATTAGAGATCATAGAGAGTCGTTCTGATATGGAGATCAAGAGCCACAAAGACTATATTTCACATTCCAAAGACAGCGGATATCGAAGCTATCATGTGATCATCTATTATGAAGTGAATACGATTTATGGGAAGAAGCGGATACAGGCAGAGATACAGATCCGTACACTTGCGATGAATTTCTGGGCAACCGTGGAACATTCTTTACAGTATAAGTATAAAGGGGATATTCCACAGCATGTGACAGATAAATTATTAGTTGCATCAGATGCGATCGATGTCTTAGATCATGAGATGTCAACAGTTCGTGATGAGATCATGGATGCACAGGATTCATTCCGTAAGAAGTCAAATCTTGTATCTGAGATCCTTCATACGATGCAGAATTTATATAAAGTTGCGAATCGTCATGAAGTATTAAAGATTCAGGATGAATTTTATAAAATATATGAGACAGGAGATATGGAACGCTTAGAGCATTTTAATAAACAGTTGGATATTATTGCAGAAGGATATCGTGCTCAGAGCATTTCTTAAGAAGAATATGAAATTACCAGAATTATTTGAAGAGAAGATGAGACGTCTATTGGGCGAGGATTTTTCGGAATATGAGAAGCATTTAGATGATCCTGCATATTATGGGATCAGAGTCAATACACTAAAGATTTCAGTGGAAGACTTTTTGAAGATCTGTCCGTTTCATGTGACGAAAGTGCCTTGGACAGATAATGGATTTTATGTGGACAGGGAAGAAAAACCATCAAAACATCCATATTATCATGCTGGATTATATTATATACAGGAACCAAGTGCGATGACACCAGCTTCCTACTTGCCCGTAGAACCGGGAGACCGTGTGCTTGATCTGTGTGGGGCACCAGGTGGAAAGTCTACAGAACTTGGAGCAAAGTTAATGGGAGAAGGATTACTGGTATCGAATGATGTCAGTATCTCAAGAACGAAAGCTCTGATCCGTAATATCGAGATGTTTGGCATCCGTAATGATATGATCCTTTGTACGGAAGCCAAATATTTAGTACCATCAATGACAGGATTTTTTAATAAGATTCTAATTGATGCTCCATGTTCTGGAGAAGGAATGTTTCGAAAGGGGAATAATGAGATTAAGAACTGGCAGCAGAAAGGAAGTGAACCTTATGCAAAATTACAGCGAGAGATTGTTGATGATGCGATCAAGCTATTAGCGCCAGGTGGTATGCTACTTTATTCTACCTGCACATTTTCACCCGAAGAAAATGAACAGGTGATCGAATATCTCTTAGAGAAGAATGAAGATCTTTCTCTTGTGCCAATGAAGATGTGTGAAGGATTTGACCACGGACACCCAGAATGGACTTTGACAGGAAGAGAAGACATCAAACAATGCATTCGATTATGGCCGCATAAGATCAAAGGAGAAGGACATTTTCTTGCCTTATTGAAGAAAGCAGACGGAGAACAGCCAACATTCAAATACGAAAAGATTAAGAAAGTAAAACTGACACCAGAGACAGAAGAATTTTTCAAAAACTGTAAGATGGATATTGACTGGAGTCATGTTAGAGAACATCAAGGAAAATTGTTTTACCTAAAAGAAGATATTCCAGAGATGAAGAAGGTAAGAGTTCTAAGGAAAGGTCTTTATCTAGGAGAGATGAAAAAAGGAAGATTCGAACCGAGTCAGTCATTTGCAGTAGCGTTGGCGGCCAATGAGTATGAACCATATCTTTCGTTTGACATCAACGATGAGAATACGGTCAAATATTTAAAATGTGAGACATTAGACGTAGATACAAATACCGAAGGAATTCATCTGGTTGGAACAAATGAATTTCCATTAGGATGGGCGAAGATTAAAAAAGGACGACTGAAGAATAAGTATTCTTCCAGCTGGAGATGGTTATAATGGCAAAGAAAACCAGATTAGACAAATTTTTGTGTGACAGTTTAAATATGACAAGAAAAGAAGCGAAAGAGTCTGTCAAAAAGGGTAAAGTTGTGGTTAATGGAGAAGCGATCAAGAAACCAGAATATAAGGTGGATGCAGAACAAGATCAGGTAGAATTTGATCACAAACTGATTCAGTTTGAACAGTTCCATTATCTGATGTTACATAAACCACAAGGGGTTGTATCTGCAACGAAGGATCATCATGATCAGACTGTACTCGATCTGATTCATGAAGATTATAAAGACAGATTGTTCCCCGTAGGAAGATTGGATAAAGATACAGAAGGATTATTATTATTAACGGATGATGGAATGCTGGCACATGAACTTCTTTCGCCAAGAAAACATGTGGATAAAGTATATTTTGCAAAAGTTTCAGGGCAGTTTGGCGAAAATGAGATCGCCAGATTCAAAGAAGGTCTGGATATTGGCAATGGCGAAAAATCAAAACAAGCAAGACTTCAGATCCTTAAAGCAGATGTACAAGAATCAGAGGTTCTGATCACGATCATGGAAGGGAAATTTCATCAGGTAAAACGGATGGTAAAAGCTGTTGGGAGTGAAGTGTTATATTTAAAAAGGCTGTCAATGGGATCATTAAAATTGGATGAAGAGTTAAAGCTTGGAGAATACCGAAGATTAACGAAGGCAGAGTTACAAGAACTAAAGGAGCATAGGAGATAAATGTTAGAGAATAAAAAAGCAGTAATCTTTGATCTTGATGGGACATTAGTTGATTCCATGTGGATCTGGAGAGAGATTGATATTCGCTTTTTGGGAAAATATGGATTGGAAGTTCCGCAAGGGTTAAATGATAAATTAGAGGGATATAGTTTTCATGAAACAGCAGTTTATTTTAAGGAACATTTTCCGTTGCCGCTTACGATCGAAGAGATCATGGAAACATGGAATCGTATGGCTTCCGAAATCTATATCAATGAAATTCGTTTAAAAGAGGGCGTGAAAGAATTTATTGAGTTGTTAAAAAAACGGAATATGAAACTTGGAATCGCAACAAGCAATTCAAGAAAGCTGGCGAAAGATTGTTTAAGATCCAATGGGATTTTGGATGCATTTGATTATATCTGCACGTCCGATGAAGTTCCAAGAAGTAAGCCGGAACCGGATGTTTATTTGCATGCAGCAAAGATGATCGATACCAGACCAAAGGATGCATTGGTCTTTGAAGATATTCCATATGGGATTTTGGCAGGGAAACGTGCAGGAATGGAAGTGTGTGCAGTGAAAGATCCATATTCTCAAGGATCAGTGAAAGAAAAGAAAGAAATTGCAGATTATTATATTAATACATATTATGACATACTAGATGGAACCTATGAGGTATTAAAGAAATAACAGATGCCAGGAGAAAGGATGATCATATGAGAAATATCGCATTGGTAACCGGAGCATCTTCCGGAATGGGAAAAGAATTTGTCCGTGAGATCTCGAAGAAATATAAGGGGCTTGATGAGATCTGGGTCGTTGCCAGACGAAGAGAGCGGCTAAGAGAACTAAAAAAAGAAATCATTGGAACAAGAGTGAGGATTCTTCCATTAGATCTTATGAAGGAAGAAAGCTTTGAACGTCTTAAAATGGTTCTTGCAAAAGAACAGCCAGTTGTAAGAATTTTAGTGAATGCTTCTGGATATGGGATTTCGGGGTCTTTTGAACATCAGACAGAGGAAGATGCGGCAGGAATGATCCATTTAAACTGTGAAGCATTAACAAGAATTACATATCTTGTATTGCCATATTTAAGAAGAGGATCTTTTATTTATCAGATGGCATCTTCTGCGGGATTTGCTCCGCAGCCGAATTTCACAGTTTATGCAGCAACCAAAGCATATGTGAAAAGTTTCTCTATTGCATTGCGGCAGGAGCTGTCCTATCAAGGGATCAGGGTGATCGCAGTATGTCCAGGGCCAGTAAAAACGGAGTTTTTTGACCGTGCATATGAACAGGAAGAGGTGAAATTTTATAAGAAATTCGTAATGGCAGCTCCAAAGAAAGTTGTAAGAAAAGCAATCCGTGATGCGAGAAAAAATAAAGCAGTATCTGTTTATGGAATGACGATGAAAGTAATTAGGGTTATCTGCAAGCTTCTTCCTGGAAGATGGATCGCAAAAATCATGGGTAAATAAGGATATAAAATGAGAGAATTAAACATAACGACAAGAGAAGAAGGACAGAGATTAGATAAGATTCTTTCGAAATATTTAAATAAAGCTCCAAAGAGTTTTGTATACAAGATGCTTCGAAAGAAAAATATCAAGTTAAACGGCAAAAAAGCAACGGGAAATGAGAAATTATCTCAAGGAGATCAGGTGTGTATTTATCTTGCAGAAGATACGATCAACAAGTTCCGTGAAGAAGTTAAAGCAGGAAAGCAAAAGATCAAACTTGATGTTTTATATGAAGATGAGAATGTCATTATGGTCAATAAACCATGGGGAATTTTGTCACAGAAATCAAAACCAGAGGATATTTCCATCAATGACCAGATCATCCCATATGCAGTGAACCAAGGGTTGATCAGTGAAAAGGAATTGCAGGTAGTAAAACCATCGATTTGTAACCGATTGGACCGCAATACAACAGGAATCATCATTTGTGGGATTTCTATAGAAGGATTACAGACGATGGCAGAAATGCTAAAACATCGTGATATGGAAAAATACTATCTTTGCATCGTAAAAGGAAAACTTGAAAGAACACAAAAAGTCAGTGCTTATTTAAAGAAAGATGAAAAAACAAACAAGGTAAAGGTATCAAAACAGGAGATCGCAGGAGCAAGCCATATTGAGACAGCTTATGAGCCAATGATATCAAATGAGGAATTTACACTATTGAAAGTCGAACTGATCACGGGAAAGACCCATCAGATCCGAGCGCATCTTGCAAGTATTGGACATCCGTTGATCGGAGATTTTAAATATGGCGATAAAAAGATCAATCAGGAGATGAAACAGAGATTTGGATTAAAAGATCAGCTGCTTCATTGTACAGAGGTTGTTTTTCCGCGAGATATGAAAACATGCAGAAATCTATCTGGAAAGAAAATCCAAGCACCACTTCCGAAGCGATTTGATATGATCAAAAATGACTTGTTTGGGAGAGCATAGTCATGGCAGAAGATAAATGGAATGTAAAGGGACTTCGAGGATCGGTCCTTGAAGAGTTGATCAACTATACGAATGAAAAATACAGGCAACAGAAACTTGCTCTTGTGCAGAAAATACCGACATCGATCAAGCCAGTCAGATTTGATAAGACAAAACGTCATATTACGCTTGCTTATTTTGATCAGAAGAGTACTGTTGATTATATTGGGGTTGTGCAGGGAATTCCTATTTGTTTTGATGCAAAAGAATGTGCAAAAGACATATTTCCACTTCAGAATATTCATGAACATCAGGTAGAGTTTATGAGACAATATGAAGAACAGGGTGGAATCAGTTTTTTGTTGATCTATTTTACATCAAGGCATGTTTGCTATTATATGTCATTTCAGGAGATGATGAAGTACTGGAATCGTGCAAAAGAAGGCGGAGTGAAACATTTCAAATATGAAGAATTAGATATTGGTTTTTTTGTTCCACTAAAGCAGGGAATGATCCTTCATTATCTGGAATGTCTGCAAAAAGTATTAGAGCAAAAAGATCAATAAGATTCGTGTCGAAAACATTGACGAGAAGCAAAATTTTGCGTATAATATAACATTGACGAAAAAGAAAAGCTGTGGATTTTAAACCGCAGTGCAGAAAAGGATAGATTTTATGATCAGAAGCATGACAGGATTTGGACATGGGGAAGTGTCCAATGACAAGAATCAGAAGGTCACAGTGGAGATGAAATCCGTCAACCACAGATATTGTGACATCTCATTAAAACTTCCCAAGAAATTAGCCATGTTTGAGGCAAATATCCGTAATATCATGAAAGAATACGCAAGCCGTGGAAAGATTGATATTTATGTGTCTTATGAAGATTTGTCAGAGACAGCGGTAAGTCTCCATTATAATCAGGCAATGGCAGAAGAATATATGCAGGTATTTAAAAAGATGCAGGAAGATTTTAACATTGAAACCAAGATCACTGCAGAAGCCCTCGCCAAATATCCAGAGGTTGTAACAATTGAGGAAGTACAGCAAGATGAAGAAGTATGGTGGGAGTTGCTAGAAGCTGCATTAAGACAGGCTGCGGAGAAGTTTGTAGAGACAAGAACGATTGAAGGAGCAAACCTTAAGAGAGATCTTTTAGGCAAACTTGATCAGATGGCAGCAGATGTGGCGTTTATTGAGGAACGTTCTCCACAGATCATTGCGGAATACAGAAGCAAATTAGAAGAAAAAGTGAAAGAATTTTTAGAAGACTCAACGATTGAAGAAAACAGGATCGCAGCAGAGGTTACATTGTATGCAGATAAGATCGCTGTTGATGAGGAAATCGTAAGATTGCAAAGTCATATCAGCTCTATGACAGATGTGTTGGAAAGCGATGAAAGCATCGGAAGAAAACTTGATTTCATGGCACAGGAGATGAACAGAGAAGCGA
>ERZ773216.110-NODE-110-length-103213-cov-5.938715_pt1 | contig 103213 bp, 84 predicted proteins | sample MGYA00511259_ERZ773216 | MGnify/ENA primary metagenome ERZ773216 (study PRJEB29015, sample SAMEA2737764) | human gut metagenome | biome: human gut; feature: human-associated habitat; material: faeces | place: China | collected 2012 ... | reverse complement strand
GAAGGAATATATGTGCTCAGCAGACTTGAAAGAATTTATTGAAACATATCATCTGGATCTTTCTATGGATGGAAATTTTAATCCGCGCGATGCCTTCGGAAGCCGCGATGATTCCGATCACGTTTACAATACACCGCGTGCCTGGTTCATGGAGCGCTATTTGAACCCGCACACGAAAAAATGGGACGGACCGGATGCCGATTACACACCAGTATCTGACGATATTCCGTGGATGATGGTTCCGGAGAAGAAGATCACCGTAGAGGATGTGAAATACGTACTGTCCTCTCACTATCAGGGAACACCGTACGACCCGTATGCCGCATACGGCGATAAATCGTGGAAAGGGGCATACCGCTCCATCGGTGTCAATCGGACCGATTTCCTTTCTGTCATCCAGATGCGCCCGGATCACAAAGGAGACAACGGCATTCTGCAGTGGATTGCATTTGCGTCAAATGCATTCAATGTGCTGGTTCCGTTCTACACCGATGTGACGACAACACCGGAGTATCTTTCCAACACAACGGGAGAGGTTTCCACAGATAACTTCTACTGGGCAAGCCGCATGGTGGCAGCAATGGCAGATGCATCCTATAAGTCTTCTATCTTCCACATTGAGCGGTATCAGGAAAAGGTGATGGCAAAAGGCCATGCACTGATCCATCAGTACGATGCGCTGCTTGCAGGGGAGACAGACGAAACAAAACAGACACAATTGAGAGAAGAAGCAAACAACAAAATCGCTGAAATGCTGAAAAAGGAGACGGGTGCAACACTGCACAAGGTACTCTTTGAACTCAGCAACCAGATGAAAAACGCGTATTCCAGATCGGATGCGTAAGGCTTTTTGGGGGGAAAGAATAAGAGAATGGTTCTGCGCGCAGGAAAAATTGCGCGCAGAATCATTTCCTGTCCGGAACCGCCTCGAACAAACAGGGTGTTACAGTTCGTCGGAAACCAGTAAACGATACGATCCTGATAAAAAATCTCAGCGTACTTTGGTGAATTTTGTTGACAACAGGCAGTTCCTGTGCTACAATAAACCAGCGACATGGAAGAAGGTCTTTTTTTTATGCCTGAAATTGCTGAAGTACGAGCAGCAAAAACAGGGCAGAAATGAAGAGACCGCCGCTGATCCGCAAGGATCACAAGCGATAACGCAAATACACAGTGGAGGTGGAAGTCGTGCGCGTAAAAATCACATTGGCATGTACAGAATGCAAACAGCGTAATTACAACATGACAAAAGAGAAAAAGAACCATCCTGAGAGAATGGAGACAAAGAAGTACTGCAGATTCTGCAAAAAGCACACAATGCACAAAGAAACCAAATAATCTTTGGTAAGAGGTGATCCAATGGCAGAAACTGAAAAAAAAGCATCCAAAAAGAGCTGGTTCAAGGGCTTGAAAGCAGAGTTCAGAAAAATCATCTGGGTTGACAACAAAACGCTGGGCAAGCAGACCGTTGCAGTCGTAGCGATCTCTGCAGTAACCTGCGGGTTAATCACCCTGGTTGACAGCGCTGTAATCGAGTTCGTCAATTTATTGATCAAATAAGGATAAAGGTGTCAGAATGTCAGAAGTAAACTGGTATGTAGTCCACACCTATTCGGGCTATGAAAACAAAGTAAAAGCCAATATTGAGAAAACAATTGAGAACCGTCATCTTGAGGATCAGATTTTGGAAGTACGTGTTCCTATGGAAGAAGTTGTTGAAGTCAAGAACGGAACCAAGAAACAGGTACTCCGGAAATTGTTTCCGGGCTACGTTTTGATCAACATGATCATGAACGACGATACCTGGTATGTTGTCCGCAATACCAGAGGTGTTACGGGCTTCGTAGGACCGGGATCCAAGCCGGTACCGCTTACGGATGAGGAAATGGTGAACCTTGGAATCACCGGTGGTGAGGAAAAGGTTGAGCTTGACCTTGAAGTCGGCGATGCAGTCGTTGTAACAGGCGGCGCATGGAAGGATACAACCGGACTGATTCAGAGTATCAATGATACAAAACAGATGGTTACCATCAATGTTGAGCTGTTCGGCCGCGAAACGCCGGTAGAAATAAGTTTCGCAGAAGTCAAGAAGATGTAAGAAATGCCCCAGGGGCGTTTCGTGGGAGGGAAATTCCCGCAATTACCACATTTATTTAGGAGGTGCCGTAAAATGGCAAAGAAAGTTACAGGATATATCAAATTACAGATTCCTGCTGGTAAAGCAACACCAGCACCACCGGTTGGACCTGCACTTGGACAGCACGGAGTAAACATCGTACAGTTTACCAAAGAGTTCAACGCAAGAACAGCAGATAAGGGAGACCTGATCATCCCTGTAGTTATCACTGTATATGCAGACAGAAGTTTCAGCTTCATAACCAAAACTCCTCCGGCAGCAGTTCTGCTTAAGAAAGCCTGCAACCTGAAATCTGGTTCCGGCGTTCCGAACAAAACGAAAGTTGCTACTATCTCTAAGGACAAAGTTCGTGAGATCGCAGAGATGAAGATGCCAGACCTGAATGCAGCAACTGTTGAGGCAGCTATGAGCATGATCGCAGGTACCGCAAGAAGTATGGGTATCGTTGTAGAGGACTAATTTAGAAGAAGAGTTTACATCTTCTCGTATTGACGTGGGAGGGAGATTCCCGCAACTACCACCAGGAGGTTATTAGACAATGAAACATGGTAAGAAATATTTAGAGGCTGCAAAAGCAGTTGATCGTAGCATTCAGTACGATCCGGCAGATGCTATTTCCACAGTTAAGAAATTAGCTACTGCTAAATTTGACGAGACAATCGAAGTTCACATCAAAACTGGTTGTGACGGACGTCACGCAGACCAGCAGATCCGTGGAGCAGTTGTTCTGCCGCACGGTACCGGAAAACAGGTTCGTGTACTTGTTTTCGCTAAAGGCGCAAAAGCTGATGAGGCTGTTGCAGCAGGTGCAGAGTTCGTTGGAGCTGAGGAGCTGATCCCGAGAATCCAGAACGATGGCTGGTTTGATTACGACGTTGTTGTTGCTACACCGGATATGATGGGTGTTGTTGGTCGTCTGGGCCGTGTACTTGGACCGAAGGGCTTAATGCCAAACCCAAAAGCTGGTACCGTTACTATGGACGTAACCAAAGCTATCAACGATATCAAAGCTGGTAAGATCGAGTACAGACTTGATAAAACCAACATTATCCACGTGCCAGTGGGTAAAGCTTCTTTCACTGAGGAGCAGTTAGCGGACAACTTCCAGACGCTTATGGATGCAATCAACAAAGCAAAACCGGCTACCTTAAAGGGTGCTTACATTAAGAGCGCAACCCTGACCTCTACCATGGGCCCGGGCGTTAAGCTGAACGTAGTTAAGCTGATGGCTTAATCAGATTTTGCAAAAAACTGATTGACAATCCAAATATAGTATGTTATCATACACAAGTATTGACTGCCGAAGACAGTAGGTGCCGTAAGGCGTAAGGTTACAGCCGCCTACCGAGGAACGTACAATTTTGTATTAAACGACGAATTTGTAGAGCCCCTCTGTCTTGCACAGTGGGGCTTTTCCTTGCAGTCTCCAGTTATATAATAAAACAGGAGGAAGACATTCATGGCTAAAGTTGAGTTAAAACAGCCTATCGTAGCTGAGATCTCCGAGCTGTTAAACGGCGCTGCATCCGCAGTAGTAGTAGACTATCGTGGTCTTACTGTTGCTCAGGATACCGAGCTTCGTAAGCAGTTAAGAGAAGCTGGTGTTGCTTACAAAGTATATAAGAACACCATGATCAAGCGTGCAGCTGAGGGTACCGATTTTGCAGCTCTGGATCCGGATTTAGAAGGACCGACCGCAATCGCAGTATCTAAGGACGACGCTACAGCTCCAGCAAGAATCCTGGCTGAGTTTGCTAAGAAAGCAGACAAGCTTGAGATCAAAGCTGGTGTTGTTGAAGGTACTTACTATGATCAGAAGGGTATGCAGGTTATTGCAACTATCCCGTCCAGAGAAGTACTTCTCGGAAAGTTACTGGGAAGCATCCAGTCTCCGATCACCAACTTCGCTCGTGTGCTTAACCAGATCGCTGAGCAGCAGGGCGCAGAGGCTTAATTTACTGACCGGTCCGCGGCGTGCCGCATAACCATCAGTATGAAGCAATTCGATACCGCATCGAACTATCATTGATTCAGAAATATCATTATTTAATGGAGGAAATTAAAATGGCAAAGTTAACCACTGCAGAGTTTATCGAAGCTATCAAAGAGTTATCCGTATTAGAGCTGAACGAGCTGGTAAAGGCTTGTGAGGAAGAGTTTGGCGTATCCGCAGCAGCAGGCGTTGTAGTTGCAGCAGCAGCTGGCGCAGGCGAGGCAGCTGAGGAGAAGACCGAGTTCGACGTAGAGCTGACCGAGGTTGGCCCGAACAAGGTTAAAGTTATCAAGGTTGTACGTGAAGCTACCGGTCTTGGTCTGAAAGAGGCTAAGGACGTAGTTGACGGTGCTCCGAAGGTCCTGAAAGAGGGCGCTTCTAAGGAAGAGGCTGAGGACATCAAGGCTAAACTTGAGGCTGAGGGCGCAAAAGTTACCCTGAAGTAATTAAAACTCAACAAAGAGCTGTGAACCCCGGGAATCCGCAAGGATCTCCGGGGTTTTTCTGTATATGAAACAATTCGAAATAAAAAAATGCGCAAAAAAATACCCGAAAGCCCATAGGACTTTCGGGTATTGTGCTTTCAGGCGGTAGATTAAGCTACAACGTGAACGTTAACAGCCTGCAGACCACGGTTGCCCTCTGCGGTATCGAAGGTAACTTTCTGGCCATCCTCTAAGGTCTTGTAGCCATCAGCTACGATACCGGAGAAATGTACGAAAACTTCCTCACCAGTCTCGTCGTTGGTGATGAAGCCATAACCCTTAGTAGCGTTGAACCATTTAACTGTACCGTTATTCATTGTGGTACCTCCTATAAAAAATAAAATTTGTGTATTTTCGTATGAAACAAAAATCACATATTTTTGTAAATCTGGAATGTACTTCTTGACTTACAAAAATATGTGAATCAAAAGCTCATATCAAAATACACTGTGAGTTTACCACCCAACCCCTGTTCTGTCAAGCAATTTCGGCATTTCTTTAGATACTGAAGCGGTAGGTGATAGAAGGCGGTTTTGGCAGTGCTTTACGGCCTGCGGAGGTGAAAACAGGCGGATTTCAGTGTATGGACGGTAATGGTGTGATGGGTGCGTGGCCGGGGAAAGTGACCGACCACGCACACTATGCCAAAACAAATAAGGGAAAAGTTGTCAAAGGAAAAAGACTGGATCTTCGCTGTCTGCGAGCCAGGCTTTCATGGCTCCGGTAAGCCATTTATTCCGGTGGCAGAGAACCTGGAGCCAGAAGGGGCTTGCGGAAGGTTCATAATCCAGCCGGACCAGCTTTTGAGCGGCCGGATGGATCCGGACAATAAGATCCGGGACCAGAATGACGGGGGCTGATCCGGCAGCTCTGCTGCTGTCAGCAGCGATGGAAAGTGCCAAGGCAGTATCAGAAATCCGGATCTGCCCGGAACCGGGTGCATGCAGTTTATGGTCAAGACCGGCTTCAAAATGGCCGGTACAGATGAGCGGATAACGGGAAAGTTCTTCTCCGGATAAGCCGGTTTGTCCGGCCAGCGGATGTCCCTTTGCGGCAAAAGCATGAAGGGGAGCCGGCAGATCTTTCGCTGCGTGGATCAGGTCTGTATCGGTGCGGAGCAGGTCCAGCGTCAGGGCAAGATCGATATCATTGTGGCGCAGCCGGAACAGAAGCTCCTCCGGCTCTGCAATGACCTGCACGTTTACATCAACCTGAGGATAGTCCTGCAGGTAGCGGGCAATGCGGCTGCTCAGTCTTTCGCAGGAAAGCTGGCCGGATATGCCCAGACGGAGCGAACCGGTGATGGCAGATGTGTCCTGCTTTCCGACCTTCAGGGCATCTTCGGACATGCGGACAATGGCTGCCGCATAGGACAGAAATTCCTGCCCGGTCTGGGTGATGCGGATCTGTTTGCCTACGCGCTCGTAAAGCTGTGCTCCAAGCTCCTGCTCCAGCTGCTGCATCTGCATAGTAACGGTGGACTGGGCATATCCCAGCAGCTTTGCGGCTTTGGAAAGACTCTGGGTCTCAGCTACTTTGGTAAATGTGATCAGGTTTCTAATTTCCATGAAGTACTTTCTTTATATCGAAATTGATGAAGTATAATAAAAATACTTCAAAATAATTGACATTGATATTGTAGCGCACATGAGGGAAAAACGCAAGCATATCTGGATAGATTTTCTGAATATAAATAATGGGAGATAACAGGATCTCGAGGGAGGAAAGTACCATGGTCGTGGGCAAATGGAAATTTTCTGCAATGTGTCTTCTGCTGTTTCTGGCGCTTCTTGCGGATGGAGCTCTTGCAGGTGTGGCGTTTGCCGTTGCAAACCGGCAGCCATCAGCGATGCAATCCTCTGCCGTTGCAAACCAGCAGCCATCAGCGATGCAATCCTCTGCCGTTGCAAGCCGGCAGCCATCAGCGGTGCAATCCTCTGCTGTCCGACCGCTCCAGGTTGCCCTCACCTTTGATGATGGCCCCCATCAGACCTGTACGCCGGCACTTTTAAACGGCCTGAAGCAGCGTGAGGTAAAAGCAACCTTCTTTCTCATGGGAGAAAATATTGCGGGGAAAGAGCCGCTGGTACAGCGTATGCAGGCAGAGGGCCATCTGATCGGAAATCATGGCTACCGCCATATCCAGATGACAAAAGAGGAGGCGGAACAGGCCTGCGCGGACATCGAGCAGACGGAAAAGCTCATCCAGTCTATCACCGGGAAACGGCCGGAGTATCTGCGCCCTCCATACGGCGACTGGAATGAGCAGCTGGAATGCCGGGTAAACCTGACCACGGTGCTGTGGAATGTGGACTCACTGGACTGGAAATTTCAGAACACGGACCGGATCGTGCGCCGGGTGGAGAAAGATGTGAAAGATGGAGATATCATCCTGATGCACGATATTTTTCCGACCTCTGTGGAGGCGGCGCTCCGGATCGTGGATGATCTGCAGAAACGGGGATATGAATTCGTGACGGTCGAGGAGCTTTTAGTGGACTAAAGCGGATACAGCTCTTTGCGAAACCCGGTTGACTCTGAAATCCCTGCGGATTATACTGGGAGCATACAGGCAGGAGGAGAACGATACATGGATTTGTTTGATTATATGAGAGCGAGTACCCAGGAGCAGGAGTCTCCCCTGGCGTCCCGCATGCGCCCTACCACGCTGGACGAAGTGGTGGGGCAGAAGCACATTATCGGAAAAGACAAGCTGCTTTACCGGGCAATCAGGGCAGACCAGCTTGGTTCCATCATTTTTTACGGCCCGCCGGGGACCGGAAAGACAACGCTGGCCAAGGTGATCGCAAACACCACCAGCGCGAGCTTCCGCCAGATCAACGCTACGGTTGCCGGGAAAAAAGATATGGAGGATGTAGTAAAAGAGGCGAAGGATGCTCTCGGCATGTACGGCAAAAAGACGATTTTATTTGTAGACGAGATCCACCGCTTTAATAAGAGCCAGCAGGATTACCTGCTTCCGTATGTGGAGGACGGAACCCTGATCCTCATTGGGGCAACTACGGAAAATCCCTACTTCGAAGTGAACGGAGCGCTGCTTTCCCGTTCCCGCATTTTTGAGCTGAAGGCCCTGGAAAAGGATGACGTGAAGGAGCTGGTCCTGCGGGCAGTGCGGGATGAAAAAAAAGGAATGGGCAGCTATCATGCTGTGATCGATGATGAGGCGGCAGATTTTCTTGCGGATGTATCCGGCGGAGATGCCCGTGCTGCTTTGAATGCCGTAGAGCTGGGCGTTCTCACAACGGAGAGGGATCCGGCTGACGGCCTGATCCACATTACACTGGATGTGGCGCAGGAGTGTATCCAGAAGCGGGCGGTCCGCTACGACAAGGACGGAGACAACCATTACGACACGATCTCCGCCTTTATCAAGAGCATGCGCGGTTCGGACCCCGATGCGGCAGTTTATTATCTGGCCCGGATGCTTTACGCGGGGGAAGATATTAAGTTTATTGCCCGCCGGATCATGATCTGTGCAGCGGAAGATGTGGGCAATGCAGACCCGCAGGCTCTTACGGTGGCAGTCAGTGCGGCCCAGGCTGTGGAGCGCATCGGCATGCCGGAGGCACAGATCATTTTGTCTCAGGCGGTACTTTATGTGGCAACGGCTCCGAAATCCAATTCCGCATGCAATGCAGTATTTGAGGCGATGGATGCAGTGAAAAACCAGCGTTCCATGCCGGTTCCGGTACATCTGCAGGATTCTCATTACGGCGGTTCCGCAAAACTGGGACATGGAATCGGTTATCGGTATGCTCACGATTATCCGAATCATTATGTAAAGCAGCAGTATCTTCCGGATGGAATGGAGGGCCGGTGCTTCTATCATCCTTCGGAAAATGGATATGAGTCGAAAATTGCAAAACACATGCGTTTCTTGCGAGAGTCTGTTCAGGAATAAGAAAAATCCAGATAAAATAACCTTTTCTTTTTCGGAAAAATTCATTATAATGTGGTTATGCGCGGAGGCAGTGTCTGGCTGCTTCCGCATTTCATGAATCCATTATTCATATTGAGTCCCTCGGGATATCTATCCATTGATATAAACCCCATTTATCAGAATATAAGTTCAGATTGGAGAAAATATGCGAGAAAAATTACAGACCTTACCCGTATCCGTACTAAAGGAAATGGCGAAAGAGCAGGGCATCAAGGGAGCCACCGCGCTGCGAAAAGCGGAGCTGATCGAGGAGCTTTGCCGTGCGGCAGGAGAAAACGAGGAAAGCCGTACCCAAAACAGCCGGCCGGCTGCAGTCAGAAGAACGAATTTCAATCAGGCAGATCAGGCCGGGCAGAACCGCAGCAGCGAGCAGCAGACTGGCCAGCCTGCCCGGGAGGATGGAGCAGACCGGCTTCAGGAGGAGATGGACAGCGGCGTCCCGGCCAGCGGAATTCTGGAAGTTATGCCGGATGGCTTTGGCTTCATCCGATGCGAGAACTTTCTTCCGGGTGAGAACGACGTTTATGTTTCTCCAACCCAGATTCGCCGCTTTAACCTGAAAACCGGAGATATCATCAGTGGAAACCGCCGCGTGAAAACCTCGAATGAGAAATTTGCGGCTCTGTTGTACATTAAAAATGTGAATGGCTATCCGCTCAGCGCTCTGGAGCGCCGCCCGAACTTTGAAGAGCTGACTCCGGTATTCCCGAACAGTCGCCTTCACATGGAGACACAGGGCAAGAGCAGTACGGCCATGCGTGTCCTGGATCTTCTGGCACCGATCGGCAAAGGACAGCGCGGTATGATCGTATCCCCGCCAAAAGCCGGAAAAACAACTCTTTTAAAGCAGGTTGCGCAGGCTGTTACCACCAACCACCCGGATATGCATATGATCATCCTTCTGATCGATGAGCGCCCGGAGGAGGTAACGGACATCAAAGAATCCGTGGTCGGCAAAAATGTAGAGGTTATTTATTCCACCTTTGATGAACTCCCTGACCGGCATAAACGGGTTTCGGAAATGGTCATCGAGCGAGCAAAACGTTTGGTTGAGCATGGCCGGGATGTCATCATTCTGCTGGACAGCATCACCCGTCTGGCCCGGGCCTACAACCTGGTAGTTCCGCCGAGCGGACGTACTCTTTCCGGCGGCCTTGATCCGGCAGCCCTGCACATGCCGAAACGCTTTTTCGGCGCAGCCCGCAACATGCGTGAGGGCGGCAGCTTGACCATACTGGCAACTGCGCTGGTAGACACCGGAAGCCGTATGGATGACGTCATCTATGAGGAATTCAAGGGAACCGGCAACATGGAGCTGGTATTAGACCGCAAGCTTTCCGAGAAGCGTATCTTCCCGGCTATCGACATCTTAAAGTCCGGCACCCGCCGCGATGATCTGCTCCTGAGCCGCGATGAGGCCGAGGCAGTGGATATTGTCCGCAAGGCCACCAACAGCCTGAAGCCGGAAGATTCCGTGGAGCGGATCCTGGATCTGTTTGCTCAGACCCGGACCAACCGGGAGTTCGTGGAGGTGGCGAAAAAACGCCGTATGTTCTAACAAAAAATCTTTGAAAACCTTAGAAATATGCTTGCCAAGGCTATATTTATATGATACAATTATGGAGCTGTTTATAGATGTGGCGTGATTTTAACGGTACGAGTGAGACCGTTAGACGATCACAGTACTATATAATTGAGAAAGTGAAGAGGTGAAAATCATGAGAGAAGGAATCCATCCGGCTTATTATCAGGCTAAGGTTACCTGCAACTGCGGCAACGAGTTCGTTACCGGTTCCACCAAGGAAGAGATCCACGTAGAGGTTTGCTCTAAGTGCCATTCTTTCTACACTGGTCAGCAGAAAGCTGCTTCTGCACGCGGTCGTATCGATAAGTTCAACAAGAAATACGGCGTTAAGGCGTAAGCATAACGAGAGCGAGGTAAGGTTGAGACTCAAGTGGAGACACTTTGGCTCAACCTTATTTTTCTTTATAAGGAGATAGTAGTTTTATGAAATATTCCGGTATCGGCGGCCAGGCCGTCATTGAAGGAATTATGATGAAAAACAAAGACCAGTATGCCACTGCAGTGCGCAGGCCGGACGGCGGCATTGAGGTCAAAAAAGATACCTATGTCAGCATGACAGAGAAGGTGCCGTTTTGCGGACTCCCTTTTGTGCGCGGTGTCTTCAGCTTTGCGGATTCCATGATCCTTGGCATGCGGACACTGAGCTATTCAGCCAGCTTCTTTGAGGATGATGAGGATTCTGAACCGGGTAAGCTGGAGCTCTGGATGGACAAAGTCTTCGGAGAAAAGGTGGAGCAGGTGCTTATGGCGGTTGTTATGGTATTTTCCGTTATCATGGCCATCGGCATTTTCATGATCCTGCCGCTGCTGATTGCAAACGCCTGCAAGCAGGTCATCCATTCCGACACCATCATGGCAATCCTGGAGGGCGTTATCCGCATTGCTATTTTTATTGCGTATATCAAACTGATTTCCCGGATGGAAGACATCCGCCGCACCTTTATGTACCACGGTGCGGAGCATAAGTGCATCAACTGTATTGAGCATGGCATGACCCTCACGGTCGATCACGTGCGGGAAAGCTCCAAGCAGCACAAACGCTGCGGCACCAGCTTTCTCATCATTGTTATGCTCATCAGCATCCTGTTCTTTATGGTGGTGCGGGTAGACAATGTGCTGCTGCGCATGGCAAGCCGTATCATTCTGGTGCCGGTCATTGCCGGTGTATCGTATGAGTTTTTACGTCTGGCAGGCCGCAGCGACAACCCGATTGTCAATTTACTCAGTAAGCCGGGGCTGTGGATGCAGAACCTGACTACCAGTGAGCCGGATGATTCCATGATCGAGGTAGCCATTGCAGCTGTGGAAGCGGTGTTTGACTGGAAAGCATACTTAAGAGAAAATTTCCCAGATACGGAGATTCCGGAGGATCGTGCTGATGCCGCAGTTTCCGGTCCGGCACAGAACCAGGCCATCAGCCGGGAGGAAGCCGGATGACACTCTACGACCTTCTGAATGAGGGAAGCGCCGCCCTGCAGCAGGCAGGGGATACCGACGGCGAAAACGATGCAAAGCTGCTTCTTTTTGAAGCCCTTCATCTGGATCTGGTCCACTTTCTGATGGACCGCCTGCGCCCCCTTTCAGAACAGGATGCTAAGGTGCAGGAACAGATCCGGACTTATCGGGAAATGATCGCAAAGCGTGCGTCCCGTATTCCGCTGCAGCAGATTTTGGGCAGCCAGGAATTCATGGGACTGGATTTTTTTGTAAACGAGCATGTGCTGATCCCGCGCCAGGACACCGAAACCCTGGTGGAGCTGGTGCTTCAGGAGCAGCAGGGTCCGGAAAAGAAGCTTCTGGACCTCTGTACCGGATCCGGCTGCATTGCCATCAGCCTGGCGGTGAAGGGCGGTTACAGGTCCGTAACAGCCACAGATCTGTCGGAAGAGGCGCTGAAGGTGGCAGAGCGGAACGCAAAGATGCATGGATTTGCAGTGGTTTCACACACGGAAACACAGGCTGTGCCTGAACAGGCCGGGCATTCATTCATCTTCCGCCAGGGCGACCTGTTCACAGCCATGCCCCAGAGTGAAGCCGGAACCTTCGATATCATCACATCCAACCCGCCCTACATTCCCACAGCGGTCATTGCCACCCTGGAGCCGGAGGTGCGGGAGCACGAGCCCATGATGGCTCTGGACGGTACGGGGGACGGTCTGAAGTTTTACCGCCGGATCGCAAAGGAAGCAGGAGCCTGGTTAAAGCCGGGAGGAGCTGTTTACCTGGAAATTGGCTATGACCAGGGAAAGACTGTCAGTGAGCTTTTGAGCGAGGCGGGCTTTGATAAAGTAAGAGTCGTAAAGGACCTTCCGGGCAAGGACCGCGTGGTATGCGGCATCTGGCCGGGCTGACGGACACAGAAAATCAGTCGCGATTGCAGCGGCGTGAAACCGCCGCGGACAGAATACGGAAACAATATAGATACGAACATATATAATAGGAGGAATCGCATGTTTGACAGATTAGATGACATCCTCATCCATTACGAGGAGATCATGCAGGAATTAGGCGAGCCGAACGTAACCGAAAACCAGGACCGTTTCCGCAAGCTCATGAAGGAGCAGGCTGACCTGGCGCCGCTGGTAGAGGCATACAAGGCCTACAAGCAGGCAAAGCAGGATATCGAAGACAGCCTGGCACTTCTGGAAGAGGAGAGCGACGAGGAGATGCGCGAGCTTGCCAAAGAGGAGCTTTCCGATGCCAAGAAGCGCGTGGAGGAGCTGGAGCAGGAACTGAAGATCCTGTTGCTGCCGAAAGACCCGAACGATGATAAGAATATCATCCTGGAGATCCGCGCAGGTGCAGGCGGCGATGAGGCAGCCCTGTTCGCGGCAGAGCTTTACCGTATGTACGTAAACTACGCAGAGAGCCAGCACTGGAAGGTAGAGATCATCTCTTTAAGTGAGAACGGCATCGGAGGTTTCAAAGAGGTACAGGCCATGATCACCGGTAAGGGCGCATACTCCAAGATGAAGTACGAGTCCGGCGTACACCGCGTACAGCGTGTACCGGAGACCGAGTCCGGCGGCCGTATCCATACTTCCACCGCAACCGTAGCAGTGATGCCGGAGGCAGAAGAGGTCGATGTTCAGATCGACATGAACGACTGCCGTATCGATGTTATGCGTGCGTCCGGTAACGGCGGACAGTGTGTCAACACCACCGACTCCGCAGTACGTCTGACCCATATCCCGACGGGTATCGTCATCTACAGCCAGACCGAGAAATCCCAGCTGCAGAACAAAGAAAAGGCATTCCGCCTCCTGCGTTCCAAGCTGTATGATCTGGAGCTGGAGAAGAAGCAGAACGCGGAGGCAGCAGAGCGCCGCAGCCAGATCGGTACCGGCGACCGCTCCGAGAAGATCCGTACCTACAACTTCCCGCAGGGCCGTGTGACAGACCATCGCATCAACCTGACCCTTTACAAATTAGATAAGATCATGAATGGTGATATCCAGGAAATCCTGGATGCCTGCATTGCGGCCGATCAGGCAGCAAAGCTGGCAAAGATGAACGAAGTGTAGGAATCATCAGGACGATTGAAAAAAGCTGGATTTAATCAAAGGTATTAAATCTGGCTTTTTGCAAAATGGAGGATTTTATGATGGAACACGAGAATAAAAACAGAAATTCAAACGGTCTTCTCAGACGCATTGTCATTGCTGTCCTTCTGGTCATCATGATCGGCAGCGCTCTCAGCCTGGTAAAGGACTGGAGGGACGCCGCCGCGCAGCGCCGGCTGGAGGAGAGCCTGGCTGAGGCGGCAAAGCAGACGGAGACCGAACCGCCGGAAACAGAGCAAGAGACGGAAGCCGAGACCGAGGCGCCATATGTCTCACCCATTGATTTTACACCGCTTCTGGAAACGAACCCGGACACCATCGGCTGGATCCGTGTGCCGGATACCAAGATCGACTATCCGATCGTCCAGTCCCCGGATAACCAGTATTACCTCCACAAAGATTTTGAAGGGAACGACAGCGTGTATGGCGCCATCTATCTGGATGCCGACAGCAAGTCTGACTTCAGCGGCTGGAACAACCCAATTTACGGCCACCACATGAAGGACGGCTCCATGTTCAAGGATGTAGTCAAATTCAAAGACCAGGATTTCTTTGAAAACCATCGGTACTTTGAAATCTACACTCCGGAGCGCACCATTCACTTAAAGACTCTGGGCTGCTACTACAGTGATTCCAACGGCATTGTCCGCAAGACCTCTTTCAAGTCCCAGGCATCCTTTGACAAATGGGTCAGTGAGCGCCTGGCACCATGTAGCTTCGCAGAAGCTCCAACGCAGCTCTTTGATTCCATGTTTGTTCTGATCACCTGCAGCTATGAAAAAAATGATGCCCGTACCCTGCTGTTTGCGGCAGAGGTGGATGAAGATGGAAACTTCCTCCCAGCCACCGGAAGAAATGTGCCGGATGCAGGTGCTGCCGGAACAGAAACATCTGCGGCCGATCCTGCAGAAACCCTCACAAATTAAAAAGGACCCCAGATTGCAATATTGGTGCATCTGTGGTATAGTACAAACTAGCTAAAACTGTCCGTATATATCGAAAAATCCGGGTGGTATTTTATGTATTCAAAAGGAGAAAGCTATGAAAGGTATCATTCTGGCAGGCGGCTCAGGCACCCGCCTGTATCCGCTGACAAAGGTAACATCCAAGCAGTTGCTTCCGATTTATGATAAGCCTATGATCTACTATCCGCTGTCTGTTCTTATGAACGCCGGCATCCGGGAGATCCTGATCATCTCTACTCCGGTAGACACGCCGCGATTTGAGGCGCTTCTGGGAGACGGCCATCAGTTTGGCGTGGAGCTGTCCTATGCGGTACAGCCGAGCCCGGACGGACTGGCACAGGCCTTTATCATCGGCGAGGAGTTCATCGGCGGAGAGCCGGTTGCCATGGTACTGGGAGACAACATCTTCCACGGCCAGGGCTTAAAGAAGCGCCTGCGCGCGGCAGCAGCCAAGGAAAAGGGCGCAACCGTATTTGGCTATTATGTAGACGATCCGGAGCGCTTCGGTATCGTAGAATTCGATGATCAGGGCAAGGCCGTTTCCATCGAGGAGAAGCCGGAGCATCCGAAGTCCAACTACTGCGTGACCGGCCTGTACTTCTACGACAACCGCGTAGTTGAGTATGCCAAGAGCTTAAAACCGTCTGCCCGCGGTGAACTGGAAATTACGGATTTAAACCGTATTTACCTGGAGAACGGCGAGCTGGATGTAACACTTCTGGGACAGGGCTTTACCTGGCTCGACACCGGTACCCATGAGTCCCTGGTGGAGGCTACCAATTTTGTAAAGACCGTAGAGACCCATCAGCACCGCAAGATCGCATGTCTGGAGGAAATTGCCTACTTAAACGGCTGGATCACGAAGGAGCAGGTTCTGGAGACCTACGAGGAGTTAAAGAAGAACCAGTACGGCCGCTACTTAAAAGATGTTCTGGACGGCAAATACATCGACAAGCTGCACGGCAACGACATGAAGTAAAAAGAAAAGAGGAACAGACCATGACTATCATCGTAACAGGCGGCGCCGGCTTTATCGGCTCCAACTTCGTTTACCATATGTTAAACAAGTATCCGGATTACCGGATCGTGTGCGTGGACTGCCTGACCTACGCAGGCAACTTATCCACCCTGGAAGAGGCATTAAAAAATCCGAACTTCCGTTTCTGCAAGATCAACATCTGCGACCGCGAAGCCATTTATAAGCTCTTTGAGGAGGAGCACCCGGATATCGTGGTGAACTTCGCGGCAGAGAGCCATGTAGACCGCTCCATTGAGAATCCGGAGATCTTCCTGGATACCAACATCAAGGGTACCGCAGTGATGATGGATGCCTGCCGCAAGTACGGCATCAAACGTTACCATCAGGTATCCACCGATGAAGTATACGGAGACCTTCCGTTAGACCGCCCGGACCTCTTCTTTACCGAGGAGACCCCGATCCATACCAGCAGCCCGTACAGCTCCTCCAAGGCAGGCGCTGACCTCCTGGTGCAGGCATATCACAGAACCTACGGTCTGCCGGTCACCATCAGCCGCTGCTCCAACAACTACGGTCCGTACCACTTCCCGGAGAAGCTGATCCCGCTTATGATCGCAAACGCGCTGGCAGACAAGCCGCTTCCGGTGTACGGCGAGGGCTTAAATGTCCGCGACTGGCTGTATGTAGAGGATCACTGCAAGGCTATCGATCTGATCATCCACAAGGGCCGTGTCGGTGAGGTTTACAACATCGGCGGCCACAACGAGATGAAGAATATCGATATCGTCAAGCTCATCTGTAAGGAGCTGGGCAAGCCGGAAAGCCTGATCACTCACGTTACTGACCGCAAGGGCCACGACATGCGTTACGCCATCGACCCGACCAAGATCCACAACGAGCTGGGCTGGCTGCCGGAAACCAAATTCGCAGACGGTATCAAAAAGACCATCAAGTGGTATCTGGAGAACCGTGAGTGGTGGGAGACCATCATCTCCGGCGAGTATCAGAATTATTATGAGAAAATGTACGGCAACCGCGAGGAAGTATAATTCTGCGGCAGTCATATTCAGAAAGAGGAAACAGCATGAAGGTTCTGGTAACAGGAGCAAAAGGCCAGCTTGGAACTGACCTGATGAACGAACTGGCAAAGCGCGGCATTGAAGGTATTGGCGTAGATGTCCAGGAGATGGATATCACCGACGCGGAAGCCTGCAGACGTGTGATCAAAAATTCCGGCGCAGACGCAGTTATCCACTGTGCCGCATATACTGCAGTAGATGCCGCAGAAGATAACGCAGACCTCTGCCGCCGTATCAACGGCGAGGGCACGCGCAACGTGGCACAGGCCTGCAAAGAGGCAGATACGAAGCTTATGTATATCAGCACAGACTATGTGTTTGACGGCCAGGGCACCCGCCCGTGGGAGCCGGACGACGAGCGTCATCCGTTAAATGTATACGGTCAGACCAAGTACGAGGGAGAGCTGGCAGTAGAAGAGCTGTCCGACAAATACTTTATCGTACGAATTGCCTGGGTATTCGGCGTGGCAGGAAAGAACTTTATTAAGACTATGCTGCGTCTCGGCAAAGAGTGCGGGGCAGTCAGCGTGGTAGATGACCAGATTGGTTCCCCGACCTACACCTATGATCTGGCAAGACTTCTGGTCGACATGATCCAGACCGACAAGTACGGCCGCTATCACGCCACCAACGAGGGTCTGTGCAGCTGGTACGAGTTCGCCAAAGAGATTTTCCGCCAGGCAGGCATGGATGTGCCGGTCACCCCGGTCAGCAGTGACGCGTTTCCGGCCAAGGCAACCCGTCCGTCCAACAGCCGTCTGAATAAAGACAAACTCAGCGAGAACGGATTTGAGCGCCTTCCGGCATGGCAGGACGCGCTGGGCCGCTTCTTAAAAGAAATCGAATACTAATATACAAAAGGTTCCCGGCGGCGCAGGTGTGCCTGCCGGGAATTTCAGGTTTCAATCTGAAAAGAGGAGAGCAGAGCAATGGGAAAATATTTTGGAACTGATGGCTTCCGCGGGGAAGCAAATGTCAATTTAACGGTAGAGCATGCCTACAGGGTAGGCCGTTTCCTGGGCTGGTATTACGGACAGCGCGCGAAAAAGACCGCAGACAATCCGGAGGGCCGCTGCCGCGTAGCCATCGGAAAGGATACCAGACGAAGCAGCTACATGTTTGAGTACTCCCTAGTAGCAGGTCTCACCGCCTCCGGCGCGGATGTTTATCTGCTTCATGTCACCACCACCCCGAGTGTATCCTATGTGGTGCGCACGGAAGAGTTCGACTGCGGCATCATGATCTCTGCCAGCCACAACCCATACTATGACAACGGCATCAAGGTCATCAACGGCAAGGGCGAGAAGCTGGAAGAGGACGTTATCGTAGAAATCGAGCGCTACTTAGACGGGGAGATGGAAGAGATTCCGTTTGCCTTAAAGGATGCTATCGGCCGCACCACCGACTACGCTGCAGGCAGAAACCGCTACATCGGTTACCTGATCTCCATTGCCACCCGTTCCTTCAAGGGCAAAAAAGTGGCTCTGGACTGCGCAAACGGCAGCGCATCTGCCATTGCAAAGAACGTGTTCGATGCTCTGGGAGCAGAGACCCATGTCATCAACAACCATCCGAACGGTTTGAACATCAACACCGACTGTGGCTCCACCCACATCCATGTCCTGCAGGAGTATGTAAAGGAATCCGGCTGTGACGTAGGTTTTGCTTACGACGGTGACGCAGACCGCTGCATCGCGGTAGATGAGAACGGCAGTGTGGTAGACGGTGATCTGATCCTCTACATCTGCGGCAAGTACATGAAGGAGATTGGTACCCTGCGCAACAATACCGTAGTTACCACCATCATGTCCAACTTCGGCCTTTACAAGGCATTTGACCGGGAAGGCATCTCCTACGAGAAGACCGCAGTCGGTGACAAATACGTGTACGAGAACATGTCCCAGTACGGCAACTGTCTGGGCGGCGAGCAGTCCGGCCACATCATCTTCAGCAAGCACGCCACCACCGGTGACGGCATCCTGACCTCCTTAAAGGTGATGGAGGTTATGCTGGAGAAGAAGGAAACTCTGGGTAAGCTGGCCTCTGAGGTGGAGATTTTGCCGCAGGTGCTGAAAAATGTCCGCGTCAAAGACAAAAAGGCAGCGCAGGATGACCCGGCAGTCCAGGCAGAGGTGGCAAAGGTCACTGAGACCCTGGGCGCAGACGGACGTATCCTGCTCCGTCAGTCCGGCACCGAGCCGGTTGTGCGTGTCATGGTAGAAGCGCCGACTACCGGGCAGTGCGAGATGCTGGTAGACCAGGTGATCGAGGTTATGAAGGCACAGGGACACGTGCTGTAAAAAGCGAGAGTTGCGAGAGAAGAACGCATGGAATTCATGAACGATGTTTGATGAATTTCATGCGTTTTTGTTTAAATTGATTTATCTGGAAAAATATGCTATTATATGGATTAACGTATCAAATTTTTCAAGAAAAGGAATGATGAAAGATGGGGCTGAATCGATAGGATCAGTATTGTTCATTGTCCGCTTTTATGGCGTGATCGAGCGACTGCCCGTCATGGGCTGAGCACGAAATCACCGTAATACGAAAATATCGCAGCATATAACAGGACAACGGACAAATTGGAGGAAATGAATTATGTTAAACATCGCTAAGTACAAAAGAAACCCGGTCGTACACTACCCGGAGCGCGAGTGGCCAGACAAGGAAATCGAAAAAGCGCCGATCTGGTGCAGCGTCGACTTACGTGACGGCAACCAGGCACTGGTAGAGCCTATGGTAGTAGAAGAGAAGATCGAGTTCTTCAATATGTTAGTCAAGCTGGGCTTCAAGGAAATCGAGATCGGTTTCCCGGCAGCATCCCAGATCGAATATGACTTTTTAAGACAGCTGGTAGAGCGCCGTCTCATTCCGGATGATGTCCGCGTGCAGGTTCTGGTACAGTGCCGCGAGCATCTTATCAAGAGAACCTTCGAGGCTATCCAGGGTATCAAAAAGGTAGTGGTACATATTTACAATTCCACCTCTACCCTGCAGCGTGACGTAGTTTTCCACAAGAATATGGAAGAGATCAAGCAGATTGCTATCGAGGGCACTGAGCTGGTCAAAAAATATGCCAAGGATTATGACGGCGACTTAATGTTAGAGTACTCCCCGGAGAGCTTTACCGGCACCGAGCTTGAGTACGCAATGGAAGTCTGCACCGCAGTCCAGGATACCTGGGGCGAGGCAACTCCGGAGAAGCCGATCATCTTTAACCTGCCATCTACCGTGGAGATGAACACTCCGAACGTATACGCAGACCAGATCGAGTGGATGCACAAGCACTTCAAGAACCGCGAGAGCGTGATCTTAAGTGTACATCCGCACAATGACCGCGGCACCGGTGTGGCAGCAACCGAGCTGGCACTTCTTGCAGGCGCAGACCGTGTCGAGGGAACTCTGTTCGGCAACGGTGAGCGTACCGGTAACGTGGATATCTTAAACATTGCTTACAATATGTTCTCCCAGGGCATCGATCCGAAGCTGGACATTGAGAACGTCCGTGAGATCGCAGAGGTGTACGAGCGCTGCACCAAGATGACCATCGATCCGCGTCATCCGTATGCAGGAAAGCTGGTATTTACCGCATTCTCCGGCTCCCATCAGGATGCTATCAACAAAGGCTTACAGGCTCTCCATGAGAGAAACAGCCAGTACTGGGAGGTTCCGTACCTTCCGATCGATCCGTCCGATATCGGCAGACAGTACGAGCCGATCGTCCGCATCAACAGCCAGTCCGGAAAGGGTGGCGTAGCCTTCGTTATGGATACCTTCTACGGCTTCAAGCTGCCGAAGGGCATGCACAAAGAATTCGCGGATGTCATCCAGAAGATTTCCGAGCAGCAGGGTGAGGTTGCTCCGGAGCAGATCATGGAAGAGTTCCGCAAGAATTACCTGGACAAGAAAGAACCGATCCACTTCCGCAAGTGCCAGATCACCGATACCGAGTCTGCAGACGGCGAGTTTGCAACCCTTGCCAAGGTTACCTATACCGATCACGGCATGGAGAAAACCTTCGAGGGCGTCGGCAACGGCCCGATCGATGCGGTACAGCGCGGCCTGGAAGAAGCACTCGGCGTCCAGATCAAGGTACTGGACTACAACGAGCACGCTCTGAACTCCGGCTCCAACGCACAGGCAGCATCCTACATCCACTTAATGGACAAGGACAGCGGCAAGGTGACCTATGGTGTCGGCGTGAGCTCCAACATCACCCGGTCTTCCATCCGCGGTATCTTCAGTGCCGTGAACAGACTGTTCTTCTCATAACTGAACTGAAAACAAAAATGGGAATGCGCATCGCGCATTCCCGTTTTTGTTTTACAGTACGGTCTTAAGGTCTTGGACCTGTGGTCAGGCCGGCTTTCAACAGGCCATTCACATAATTGGAGCTGCTGCCGGAGCTGCTCTGGCTCGTGCTTCCGGAAGGAGCAACGCCGTTAAAGCTGGGATCGTTCTGGCCGGTAGCCGGACCGGTGGAAACATATTCGTTGTTGCTCTGATTCGAAGAGGAGCTTCCTGGCGTAGTGCTTCCGGATGTACTGCCCGGAGAAGCAGAAGGAGAGGCAGAAGAAGCTGTACTGCTTCCCGGAGCGCTGCTGTTTGAGGAATTGCTTCCCGGAATGGCAGTGGTATTGTTGCTGCCGGAAGTATTGCCATTCACGTTCAGGGCATTGCCTCCGCTGGTGGTGCAGGCACCATTTGCGGCAAAGGTGTAAGAAATGCCGTCAATCTTCAGCGTGGTGTTTGCTGCCATGCGTCCCTTGTCAGACGGATTTAGATAATAGTAGGTCCCGTCTACCTGGATCCATCCGGTCAGCTTGTGACCGGAATTGTTGAAATAGTAATAAGAACCTTCAATCTGCTTCCAGCCGGTAGACATGCGTCCGTTTGCCGGATCCATGTAGTAGCTGTTGGTGCCGTCACTGAGCCATCCGATGAGCATCCGGCCATCGGTGTGGAAATAGTAGTATGCGCCATCCACCTGCTGCCATCCGGTGAGCATCTTTCCATCCTTGCCGAACATATACCAGCTGTCATTGATCTCTCTTGCGAGATCCACGGTGCATTTTCCGTCGTTTGGGTCAAAGTAATACCAGCCGTTGTCCATGTTGACCCAGCCGGTGGCCATGGCACCGCTGTCGCCCAGGTAGTAGTAGACATTGTCAATGCTTACCCAGCCGGTATGCATGGTGCCGTCAGTCAGCAGGTAGTAATACTTGCCGTTGTCCTTCACCCATCCGGTCGCCATAACGCCGTTGCCCTGGAAATAGTACCACTTATTGTTGATCTTCTCCCAGCCAACCGTCATTTTGCCGGTGGATAAATTCAGATAATAATAGCCGTTTTCTGTGTTGAGCCAGCCCTTGTGCAATTCCCCGTTCGCGTCATAATAGTAATAGGTGCTGCCATTCTGCTGCCATCCGGTGGCAGCGTAAGCAGTTACGCCGGAAAAAAGGCTCATAGCACCGATGAATCCGGTCATGGCTGCTGCTGTCAGTCTTTTTGCGTGCTTCATACCATCCTCCTGTTTCGTACAATACATGATCGCGGCGTGTCTCTGGTGCCTGCAATCCTTCGATATTTCGATTATAGCATAGCCCTGTCTGAAAATGGTAACATTTTTCTTACAACAAACAAACCTTTTTGTAATAGGTTTTCGCATACCGGTACATGATGAGCGTATATTCTCCAAACTCTTCTCCCAGAGAAGCCTTATATACGGCCCACAGCGCCCATAAGAATCCACCCAGCGCAATGTAGGAATAAACGATTTTGCGTTCTTTTGTCTCCGGTTCCCGCCCGAAATAAATCTGCATTAGTTTTTCGGTTGCTGCTTCATCATAATAGGAATAGATGGCACACATGCTGAGATCGATCAGCGGATCGCACATTCCGGCATATTCCCAGTCAATGAGGCGCACAGAACCGTCCGGCAGGAACAGGAAGTTATCGGCCACACTGTCAATGTGAGAGAGAACCCTTGGACGCTGCATGGCATCCAGCTGATCCATCAGCTCGTTCATGTGACTGCGGACCTCGGCATAATCCTCAAAACGGGTGCCGCCATGTGCCGCGCATAGCCCCTCATAGAATGCAATCCGCTCCCGGATATTAAATTCATGAGCTACAGTTAGCCCGGAATTGTGCAGGCGCTGCACCAGCTCCATGCATTTTGCAACATCATCCCAGTCATCCGCCCGGGAATTGCGTGCCCCCTCATAGTATTCGGCAATCTTGTAGCCGGTATCGCCGTTCATATAGATGATATGCTCCGAAATATGCAGCGGCTGGATGGTGCGGTATACCTCCGCCTCCTCCTTCCGGTTGATCAGCAGTTCGGTACCCGGACCGGGAATGCGGCAGATATAATGTCTGCCCTGCAGCTGGAACAGGAAAGATTTGTTGGTCATTCCGGATTTCAGACAGCGGATATCGTGGATTTCCGACTCCGGCACTTCAAAAACCTGAGAAACCAGCTCCAGCGCGGTATTATCAGAATGATTCTGGTAGCGGGGATCAAACCGGCGCAGCTCCTCCAGATTTTCAAATTCATAAATCTGATGCTCCGGCTGCCGGTTGATATCCATCTCCAGCGTATCCAAGTGTTCGATCAGCACATTCTCCCAGTAAAACTGCTCCGTGCCGGGGGTGTGGTAATACTGCTCCAGAAGAGGCAGAAACTGTTCGGAGAACGATGCGGAAAAGAACACCGGTCCGTACATGACCCAGGAATCGTGCCCGCCCACTTCCACATGGGTGATGCGTCCCTTTTTGTTAAAGGAAAGACACCATTCCGACGTATCCCCCTCCATATAAGAAGAAGCATACCAGGCACCACACTCGTAAGCGTGAAACATATTGTCCCGCAGCCAGTTGTCGGAAGAAAGGATGTACATGTTTTTGCCCGCCAGCACCTTTCTGGCGCGGTAAATGGTGGTCAGCGTATTCTTGCTGGCATATTCCGGATTATAAAGCAGCTTTACCTGATACTTGTCGATCAGGTATTCAAACTTTTCCTTCAGATACCCTACGGCAATGGTAATATCCGTGATGCCGACCTCATGCAGCTGCCGGATCTGGCGCTCAATCATCCGCTCACCGAACACCTCCAGCAGCCCTTTCGGTGTTTCAAACGTAAGCGGAACAAAGCGGGAACCAAATCCCGCGGCAATGATCAGCGCGCCGTCCACCTTAAACTGCTCCAGAAAATCATCCCCGGCTCCCGTCAGCTCATAGGTGCCTGCCACACTTTTGCCCTGGGCAATGAGCCGTTTCTGCATAGCCTCCTTAATTAAGGTGTTCACCGTGCCGACAGAAAACCCCGTTTTCTGTGCCAGATCCCTCTGCGTACTGCGCGGATCTTCCTTTATATAACGACAAATCAAACCAATCCGACCCATTGAAAAACCTCCGTAAATGTTCAAAAATCAATAAAAATAGGAATATATGAACACTATAGCACAAAGCAGCGAACAGGTACAGCCCACAAACAAAATTGTACGGATATAAGTACATATTTCGGAAAAACTATAGGTTTCGTAAGGTTTTCGTAAGAAAACGCTTAGGGTTTCGTTATAGCATTTCGGAAAAAACTATATTATACTGTCAGTGTGATGGAGAGATGGAAACTTCCAGAAGCAGTTACATAGATTTGCATTTATTCCTAAACACAGAAAAAATGTAAAAAACTATTGATAATTTGCCTTATAGGAAGTATAATCGTCTCGTAATGCAATTTAGGAATTTCGTAGCAAATTCAAAAAAGTAAAAAGGAGAGTGCATTCATTATGAGAAAGCAGACTAAAGTAGTTGCAGTTGCATCTGCAGCAGCTCTGTTAGCTATCGGTGGTGCTATGACCTCTTTCGCAGCTCAGGGTTGGGTTGAGGAAGATGGTACCTGGTACTACTATGACAAAGATGGCAATAGAGTAGAAGACGAGTGGAAAAAATCCGGAGACAACTGGTTCTGGCTTGATTCCGAAGAGGGTGGCGCAATGGCTACCGATAAGCTCATTGAAGATGACGACGATACCTACTATGTAGATGGCAACGGTGTTATGGTTACCAATACCTGGGTTAAAGTTGTTAACGAGGATCAGGATGATGATGATCCGGCTGAGTATCGTTACTACTACATGCAGTCCAGCGGTAAAGCTTACAAAGCTGGCGATAGCAGCAACGTAAAATTCAAAACCATCGATGGCAAGAAATATGCATTCGATGATGATGGTAAGATGCTGTATGGCTGGGTTAAGAAAGATGATGCTAACCTTGCAACCGATGATTCTGACTGGGAAGATGCAGAGTACTATCTTGGTTCCTGGGAAGATGGTTCCATGAAGACTGGCTGGCAGAAGATCACCGTTTATGATCAGGATGAGGATGATGACTATGATTACTGGTTCAACTTCAAGTCCAACGGTGAGAAACGTACCAGAACCGATAACAATGCAAAAGATAAAGACATCTACGAGAAGAAGATCAATGGTAAATACTATGGCTTCGATAAACGTGGTGTTATGACCTACGAGTGGACCGCTACCACTGAGAGTGATCTTTCTACCATTTCCAACTGGCGTTACTTCAACAGCCCAGAGGATGGTGCTCGTTCTACCAAGGGTTGGTTCAAGGTAGTTGCTCCGGATGAGGATGGCGATGATAATACTTTCAAGGATTACAGCAATGATTCTGCTAATTCTACTTTCGCTCAGGGTGATGCAGCTGATGAGAACGAGAGATGGTATTATGCAGATAGCGACGGTGAGCTGTATGTAGGCCAGATCAAGAAGATCAAAGGCAAATATTATGGCTTTGCTCCGGAAGGAAATAAAGCTGGTTCTATGCTGACTGGTCTGTGTGCATTAACCGTAAATGAAAAAGGTGAAATCGAAACTCTGTGGGCAAGAGATATGGATTCCGATGATCTGGATGACGCTCTGAAAGCAGAAGGTGATTTCGCTGCTACAACCAGCCATGGAGCATTTGGCGCAAGCAAATATGATACTCTGTACTACTTTGGCAACAATGAGGATTCTGATGGTGCTCTGAAGACCGGTAATGTATCTGTAAGCCTTGATGGTGATTCCTATCAGTTCCAGTTCAGCAAGACTGGCGGTGCTGAGGGTAAGGGCCGTGGTGTTAACGGTGTTGATGATGGCAAGTATATCTACAAGTTTGGTATGAAGGTTAAAGCTGACAGCGATGACAAGTACATTGTTGTTTACGCTGAGGGCGATACCGGAAGCAACAAGTTAGGTGAAGTTCATAAGATTGATACTTCTGTTCTGAGAAGCGCTTACTCTACCGAGGCTGGTCAGAATAAGGATGATGATACTGTAAGCTACGTTGGTGAGCTTGTTGGAAACTCTACCACCAATGGTAAATACTATCTGGTAAATACCAGTGGTACTATCGTTAAGAATAAGACCAGTGCAAAAGATGGCAATGACTGGTACTTCTATGTAGAGAAGAGTGCTATCAAGATGTACACCAACAACAACACTCTGTCTGTTGATTCTAAGAAGGCTGAGCTGAAAGATACTGCTGGTAACGCTCTGAAAGATTGGAAGACCAAATCTATTCAGGCTAAGGACAACGTATCTGGTACTCCGGCTGATGAGCTGATTGATGATGGTATCTAATTTTAATTAGGTATTGAATCTTTTGATTGCAACGCAAAAAAGACCTGTGTGAATTTCACACAGGTCTTTTTTTGCAAATATGCAATTATTTACTTAACTTGGAGAAATCAACAGTCTTCCAACCATTGCTGTTAAGCTTAGTGCCTTTCAGTTCTTTGCTGTCAGTGTACATAACAATCTTGTTATTGTTCATGTACCAATACATGTCATCACCATCTTTAACACCAGTCTTAGTGCCAGTCTGAATTCTACCGCTGGTATTTACTAAGTAGTATGCAGAACCAAAGCCATAGAAACCATTAACGGTTGCATCGGTACCAGTTACCTGGAATGCAGTCTTAGCAAACTCAGTTCTGATGTCCTTGCTCTCGTATACATCCACGGTAGCAGTATCGCTGTTAATGTTGCCTACAGCCTTAACAAGAATATACTTCTCGTCAGAATCAGCTTTTACTTTCTGACCATACTGATAAATGTACTTACCATCATCGATACCGTTCACGCCACGGCCTCTGCTACTAGCATCACCATTCTTCTTGAACTGGAACTGATAGGAATCGCCATCCAGATTGATGGTTACGTTACCAGTCTTCATAGCTCCATCGGTATCTGCATCATTACCAAAGTAGTACAGATATACATCACTGTTTGCCTGAGATTCGGTGCCATACTTATCCATGAAATCATCCAGACCATCAGCATCCATATCGTCATCGATGACATCTACAATCTTGGAACCGCTCATTTTCAGTGCACAAAGACCAGTCAGCATACGACCAGCTTTCTCACCGTCATCCGGCCAGAAGCCATAGTATTTACCTTTGATCTTCTTGATCTCACCAACAGCCAGACCCTCGTCATGGCCATTGGAGTAATACCATCTATCACTCTCGTCTTTAGAATCATTGTTTGCGAAAGTATCATCTACCTCTGCGAAAGAATTATCCTCAGTAGGCGGAGCTACTTTGAACCAACCCTTAGTGTAACGAGCACCATCTTCCGGACTGCTGAAATATGCCCAGTTAGAAGCAGACTGCGGATTGGTTGTACCAGAGGTAGCAATGTTGAACCACTCATAAACCATTACACCATACTGGTTAAAATGATAATATTTACCATTGGATTTCCAGGTGTCATTGTCTTCAGCATGGGTACGTTTTTTACCGTTTGCTTTGAAGTTGAACCAATAGTCATAATCATCATCCTTATCACTGGACGGATCATGAACAGTAATTTTCTGCCAGCCGGTCTTTAAGGAACCATCTTCCCAACCGCCAAAGTAGTAGTAAGCATCCTGCCACTCGTCTTCGCCGTTAGCCATAGTGCCGTCAGTTTTAACCCAACCATAAAGCATCTTGCCATCTTCATCGAAAGCATACTGCTTACCATCGATAGTTTTCTTGCTTAAGTTGTTGCCGTTACCCTTGTATGCTTTACCATTGGACTGCATATAGTAGTAACGATATTCAGCCGGATCATCATCCTCATCCTGCTCTTCGTTAACAACCTTAACCCAGGTGTTGGTAACCATAACACCGTTGCCATCTACATAGTAGGTGTTGTCATCATCCTCAACCAGTTTGTCGGTAGCCATTGCGCCACCCTCTTCAGAATCAAGCCAGAACCAGTTGTCTCCAGATTTTTTCCATGTGTCTTCTACTCTGCTACCATCTTTGTCATAGAAGTACCAGGTACCGTCTTCCTCAACCCAACCCTGAGCTGCGAAAGAGGTCATAGCACCACCGATAGCTAACAGAGCTGCTGCAGATGCAACTGCAACTACTTTAGTCTGCTTTCTCATAATGAATGCACTCTCCTTTTTACTTTTTTGAATTTGCTACGAAATTCCTAAATTGCATTACGAGACGATTATACTTCCTATAAGGCAAATTATTGAGCAACAAAAAACTGGCTGCCCAAGTTCATTGGCACAGCCAGTTTCTACCTCACTTTATATTTCCAAAAGTTTTTCAGCAATAACCTTGCATCGCTTTTTACAAAATGCCATTCCATACAGTAAAATGTTATGCCTGCCATCATTGAGCAAATACTCGGAATATCGTCGATCCTTGATTTGCTGTAAAGCTTTTTGACATGCCTGTTCCATATTTCTGAATTCCTTCGTATATTTCAATTCAACAATGATTCCGGTATTTGGATCATCTGTTTCCACAATAATATCTGCAAATCCTTCACCGGCTTCTATGTTTGATTTCACAAGCCAGCCGGCATTTCCGGTCAAAATACCGACCAGTAAATTATGATAGGAGCTCTCTTTTTCTTCATTTCGGGCTTTCGTGTCGAAAACACTGATGGAATTACTCAGTGTTTTCATCAGATAGTTTTCCATCCCTTCTGTATTGCCTGATTCAAAAGCGTTCCAAAACTCCTGCAATGGTTTTGTATTGGAAAAAATGCTCTTTTTAAACCAGTCCTGTATCTGCAGTTTGAATATTTCCCGAACTTCCTCATTTGGAATCATAAGCTTGTAAGCTCCGTCCGCATTCATTCCTGCCTGTGTCAGATATCCGGTTGTAAACAGAACGCTCCAAAGATTTTCGATACTATTGTCTATCTCATCATAGGTCAGATCCAGACGAAGATGTTTTTCGATAAATTCTCCGGCAATCAGCCGTTCAATTTCATTGCGTGTTGTTTTGCCCGCTTTGTCAATGAAGCGTTTTACCAGTTCGTTTCCGCTTGTGTTGATCCAATAACTTTCCGGTCTGGCAGCAGGATCATCTTTTATTCTGTCTACATGGTTTATGACATCCCAGGGACAGTATACATCTGCGTTTCCAAAATGATATCCGTCATACCACTGCTTGGTTTCTTCAAATCTCTGTTCCAAATGATAGTCCTTAAGAAGCTGTTTTACTTCCATATCTGTAAAGCCGAACTGTTCATCAAATCTGGAATCCGTAATGGATAAGATTTTAAAATTATTCAGACCTGTAAATATACTTTCTTTGGAGACGCGAAGGCATCCTGTCAATACAGCAAATTGGAGTGCGTCATTTGTTTTTAAGACATTGCCAAACAAAATACGCATCAAAGAAACCATTTCCCGATAATATCCGTGTAAAAATGATTTATCAAGTGGAACGTCATATTCATCAATGAGAATCAGCGCTTTTTTCTGGTAATGTTTATTCAGAAGCTCTGACAAAGTTTTCAGTGAACGTGACAGCACAGGTTCGCTCATCCAATAAGCACCTGATTTCATAGTTATGATAGCCTGGTACTGCTCTTTATCTTCAGGAGCAAGATTTTGACTGTCTAAAAGGAATCGAAACCGGCTTGCTTCGCTTCCGATCACATCCATAAATTGGCACTTTGCTTCCTCGAAGGAAAGGCCATCCACATTTTTCAGTGTAATGAAAATAACGGGATAACCGGCCATGTGTTCCCTGCACAATGTCTGATTCCGGGAAATATACAATCCATCAAACACCGTGCTATCCAGATGACAAAACAAGATTACAAAGAATACGATTATATTATCGGTATGGATGCATGGAATCTAAGAAATATGAATCGTATTACAGGTGGTGACCCAGATGGAAAGATTCATCTGTTATTAGACTATTCCAAACATCCAAGAGACATCGCAGATCCATGGTATACAGGGAATTTTGACGATACATACAGAGATGTAGTCGAAGGGTGTGAAGCGTTCATGAAATATTTAAGGGAAGAACAATTATAAAACTGAAAATTACTGAAATTCTGTCATATGTTTCCGATACCACAATGGCATCAGATTCCTCTGACACTGATGATTTTCTCGTTCTTTAATCCCGATCGTATTGAAAAAGTCTTTCCATAGATCAATAAACGGATCGTCTGTCTGAATGGACAGCCGGTCCATTTCTTCTTTTGAAAGTATTGTTAAATAATAATCTTGATCTGCAGGATGAACGACAGCGATGAAGCGTTTATCATCAATGATCATCCAGTTTTCAGAAGGCAGACGATCAGAAAAATGTGGTGCAACCAGAGTCAATACATTACTCTTTGGCTCAATATGACTTACCAACACATCCCCAGGCATATTCGCAAATCGGATAAATTCCACATGAAAATGAGCTTCATTTCCAACTTTACGTTTCAATTCAAACATCCGCATAACCACAGGTTCCTGAAGAAAATCCACAACATGAGCACCATAATGGAATCCAGCAACCATAAAACGATAAATCGTATCTAATTTATCCTCGGCATCAGATATTGCAGCTTCATAGATCATAATATAAGCCTGATAAGAAATCTTACTCTTGATAGAACGAACGACACTGGCAGTTTTCTCCGGATCAGCATCCACATGCCGATAATCACAGAATAATTCCAGATTTCCAATCGGTTCTGTCTTCAATTTAATATTGGAATGACCAAGTCTTGATGCCCAGGCCTCATAAACACAAGTCATCATCGCATCAAAATTATCTTCACAGGTAAAAACAGTCATAATAGCCTCCAGAATAAAAAATAACGAAAATTACATCTGTCCAAACAAAGTTTTCGAAGAATCTTCTACAGTGACTTCAGATTGAAAATTAAAATCATCAAATAAAGAAAGCTGTCGATAGGTCTGTGGATGATCGATCTCCCAATTTTGCTTTCCATCCTCACCAATCAGCTGCCTGGTAATAAAATCTTCCTCAATCGGTATCCGATACATCATCTTCCCGCTGCAGGTGATAAAATACTTCGCACGTTTTAATACAATCCCCATTTTCTTCAAATGCTCAAAATTAAGAGTTCCATGTTTGCGTGCCTTTACAATACGAAATGCAGACTTTGTCCCAATTCCAGGAACACGAAGCAACACATCATAAGAAGCACGATTGATCTCAACTGGATAAATATCAAGGTGACGTAACGCCCAGTCACACTTTGGATCAAGCATCGTATTAAAATTCGGCCGATCTACAGAAAGTAATTCATCTGCCTTAAATCCGTAAAACCGTAGCAGCCAGTCTGCCTGATACAGACGGTGTTCCCGAAGAAGTGGCGGTGCGGTTCCAAGAGCTGGCAGATTAGAATCCTCATTCAAAGGAACATAGGCAGAATAAAACACACGTTTCAAGTCATACTGCTGATATAATTTCTGCGTTGTTGATAAAAGCTGCAGATCACTCTCCCCAGTTGCGCCAATGATCATCTGTGTACTTTGACCGGCAGGAACAAAAGAAGCTGGTTTCCCATTATTTTGCAAACGTAAAGTATTCTTAAGAGAAGGATCTGCAAGTGTCAATGGGGAAGAACCAGTCTGAATCCGCTGATAAGGATTCTCTTGAAAGATCGTATGCTTCAAATACTTATTACTTTGAGAACGTTCCATAGAGGCATTTTTCCCGATCATCAACCGATGATCCACGATTCCATTCTGAATCTGACGAATTGGAGCAACAAGTTTCTTCGGATTCTTATGAGGAGCCAGTCTCTTAAGCCCGTCAATTGTAGGAAGTTCTAGATTCACACTCATACGATCGACGAGATATCCCATATTCGTGATCAATTCATCCGAAGTGCCAGGAATCGCTTTCACATGGATATATCCATTAAAATGGTACTTTGTACGAAGCAGATAAATCGCCTGATACATCAATTCCATCGTATAAGTCGGACTCTTTACGATTCCAGAGCTTAAAAATAACCCTTCAATATAATTTCTTCGATAAAATTCCACAACAAGTGTACAGATCTCGTCCGGAGTAAATGTTGTACGAACCCTGTCATTACTTACTCGGTTTAGACAATACTTACAATCATAAATACATTCATTGCTAAGTAAGATTTTAAGCAAAGACACACAGCGTCCATCCGAAGAAAAACTATGACAGATTCCAGCAGCTTCTGTATTCCCGAGCATTCCTTTCTTTCCACGGCGGGAAGAACCACTGGAAGTACAGGCGACATCGTATTTTGCTGCATCAGCTAAAATCTTCAATTTTTCATTTAAAGATAAATCTTTTGATGAGATTTCCATATTAAACAGCTCCTTTCGAATGTATGTTCTAGTTTAGCATAAATAAACGTAATTTACAAATTGTATTTTGATCTGATCATTACATATATTTGAAAAAAACCACCACATTAGTGACCATTAAGATCATAAATGTGATGGCTTTTTTCTAGCCAAGAATCTTCTTATTCGATACAGTTGCATCCTGATAAGAATATGACTTGGTTGTAAGAGATTCTAAAATCTGCTCAGGATGAACAATGGCATCTTCTAAAGATGTGACATAAAGCTTTTTATTACCGAAGCGGGAAGCTTCGTCGATCGCAACATCAGCAGCGATCACAATATAATCAGCTTCATCGATCTGTTCAGGGGAAAACTGATTTTGAATTCCCATAGCTCCCTGTGTTTCCACAGAAAGGTCAATGCCAAGTTTCTTACCTGCCTGTTCTAGTTTCTCTGCCGCAACATAGGTTTGAACCATTCCAGTCGGGCATTTTGTTACACACAAAATTTTCATGAAATCCTCCAATCGTATATTACTCCTTCTTGATAGTCAGTATAGCATGAGATAGTAGAAAAGGAAAAGCAGAATGATAGAAAAAATAGTTTTTGTTAAAAGTGCATAGAAATTAAGTGAAAATATTGTTAATATTGACCATAAACAATAACTTGTAAAGAGGACCGTACAAGTTTTAAAATAAGAACCATAAGGAAGGAGGATGTCAAACATGGGAAAGAACAAAGGAGAAATGAAATATCACACATTAAAGGAATTACTGAAGAATGATATTTTATCTGGTGTCTATCAACCGGGAGATAAGATGCCGTCAGAGAATCAACTAGTACAGGAATATGATCTTAGCCGCCATACCGTACGTAAGGCGCTGTCAATTCTGGAAGAAGAAGGTTATATCATTGCAGTTCATGGAAAGGGAACGTTTTGTACAGAACGGGCACTTCATAAAAAGGAATCAAAGAACATTGCAGTGGTTACAACCTATATTTCTGATTATATATTCCCTAGATTGATCCAGGGAATCAACAGTGTCCTTTCCAAAGATGGCTACAGCATTATTTTTAAGACAACAGAAAATAGCAGACGAGGAGAGACAGCATGTCTTGAAGATATTCTTACAAAAGATATTGATGGCTTGATCATTGAGCCAAGTAAAAGTGAGATTGTATGCAGACATCCAAAACTTTATGAGAATCTTGATAAATATGAAATTCCCTACATTTTTATTCACGGAGTCTATGAGGAGATGAAAGACAAACCCCACATTCTTATGGACGACTGTAAAGGAGGTTATCTGCTTACAAAATATCTGATCGATATGGGACATCAACATATCGTAGGAGTTTTTAAAGCAGATGATCATCAAGGAAGAGAACGACATAAAGGTTATGTGATGGCACTTCAGGAAGCAGGATATCAATATGATCCAGATATGGTTGTCTGGTTTCATACAGAAGATCGTCAGACGAAACCAGTAACATCGGTTGTTCAGATGATAAAGGATCAAAGAAAGATGGATGCAGTTGTCTGTTACAATGACCAGATCGCATTTTCAATCATTGGAGGATTGCATCAGATTGGTGTTTCAATTCCAGAAGACTTGTCGATCACAGGATATGATAATTCAATGCTTGCACATCAGCATCCACTTTCTTTAACGACTATTGCTCATCCACAGGAAAAACTTGGCGAGATGGCAGGACAGTTGTTGCTAGAAAAGATACAAGGTGGATCAGATAAAGACATGAAAACAGAGTATTTGATCGAACCGAAATTGGTGATCGGAAACTCATGTAAAAATAGGAATCAAGAATAGATATAAAACTGGGAGGCAAAAAATGGAACTTAAAAAAAATTACAAATTTTGGTTTGCAACAGGATCACAGGATTTATATGGAGATGAATGTTTAAGCCATGTGGCAAAACATGCACAAATCATTGTGCAGAATTTCAATGAAAGTGGTATCTTACCATTTGAAGTTGTATGGAAACCGACATTAATTGATAGTACTTCGATCAGAAGAACATTTGAAGAAGCAAATGCAGATGAAGAATGTGCCGGTGTCATCACATGGATGCACACATTCTCCCCAGCAAAATCATGGATCGCAGGATTACAGGCATTTAAGAAACCATTATTACATCTTCACACACAGTTTAATGAAGAAATCCCATATGACACGATTGATATGGATTTTATGAATGAAAACCAGTCAGCACATGGTGACAGGGAATTTGGACATATCGTAACAAGAATGGGAATCCCAAGAGAAGTTGTTGTTGGATATTATGAATCAAAAGAAGTGAAAGAAAAGATCGCATCTTGGATGAGAAGTGCAATCGGAATGGTGGAAAGTAAAAATATCCGTGTGGTAAGGATTGCGGATAATATGAGAAATGTTGCGGTTACAGAAGGTGATAAAGTCGAAGCACAGATTAAATTTGGATGGGAGATCGATGCATATCCAGTCAATGAAGTTGTAGATTATGTCAATGCAGTCAGCAAAGGTGATATTGATGCACTGACACAGTTATATTATGAAAAATACAATCTTTTATTAGAGGGCAGAGATCCGATCGAATTTAAGAAACATGTAGAGGTACAGGCAGGAATCGAGATCGGACTGGAAAAATTCTTAAAAGACCATGATTATCAGGCAGTTGTTACACACTTTGGCGATCTTGGTGGATTAAAACAGCTTCCAGGACTTGCGATTCAGAGATTAATGGAAAAAGGTTATGGATTTGGTGCAGAAGGTGACTGGAAGACAGCAGCAATGGTACGACTGATGAAAGTTATGACAGCAGGAAAGAAAGATGCCAAAGGAACATCATTTATGGAAGATTATACATACAATTTTGTTCCGGGAAAAGAGGGTATCTTAGAAGCTCATATGTTGGAAGTATGCCCAACGATCGCGGATGGTCCTGTTTCAATCAAAGTAAATCCATTATCTATGGGAGATCGTGAAGATCCTGCAAGACTTGTATTTACAGCAAAAGAAGGAGAAGGAATAGCCACTTCTTTGATCGATCTTGGACATCGTTTCCGTCTGATCATTAATAAAGTGGATTGTAAAAAGACAGAAAAACCAATGCCAGAGCTTCCAGTAGCGACGGCATTCTGGACACCAAAACCAGATCTTTATAAAGGAGCAGAGGCATGGATCTTAGCTGGTGGAGCACATCATACAGCATTTTCTTATGATCTTAGTGTAGATCAGATGGTTGCATGGGCAGAGGCTATGGGAATTGAGAGTGTTGTCATTGATGAGAATACAGATATCAGAATATTAAAGAATGAATTAAGATGGAATGAAGTAGTTTATCGTTAGAAAATGGAGGTAGTATCATGGAAACAAAGCAAATGATCGCAGATGGAAAAACAGCATTGGGAATCGAATTTGGATCAACAAGGATCAAAGTTGTACTGATCGACAAAGATCATCATCCGATCGCATCCGGAAGCCATGACTGGGAAAATCGTCTGGAGAATAATATATGGACTTATACATTAGAAGACATCTGGAGTGGACTACAAGACAGTTACCAAAACTTGGTAAACGACGTGAAAGAAAAATATGATATTACACTAACTAAGGTTGGAAGTATCGGATTTAGTGCGATGATGCATGGATATATGGCATTTGATAAAGATGGAGAATTGTTAGTGCCATTCCGAACATGGAGAAATACAATGACAGAAGAAGCTTCTGAGAAATTAACGGAAGCATTTTCTTATCACATTCCTCAAAGATGGAGTATCGCACATCTGTATCAGGCAATTTTAAAAGAAGAAGAACATGTAAAAGATATTGATTATCTGACAACACTGGCAGGATATGTCCATTGGAAATTAACAGGTGAAAAGGTGCTCGGTGTTGGAGAAGCGTCTGGAATGTTCCCAATCGATATCGAAACAAAAGATTATAACCAGACGATGATCAAGACATTTGACGACCTGATCAAAGATAAAAGATTTGGATGGAAATTAGAAAATATCTTACCAAAAGTTTTAATAGCTGGAGATAAAGCGGGTATCTTAAGCGAAGAAGGAGCAAAATTATTAGATCCATCTGGTAATCTGGAAGCTGGAATTCCTTTATGTCCTCCAGAAGGAGATGCAGGAACTGGAATGGTTGCGACAAACAGCGTGACAAGAAAAACAGGAAATGTATCTGCAGGAACAAGTGTTTTTGCAATGATCGTTTTAGAGAAAGAATTAAAGAAAGTTTATGATGAGATCGATCTTGTCACAACGCCATCAGGTGATCTTGTGGGTATGGTACATTGTAATAACTGTACATCAGATCTGAATGCATGGGTCAACTTATTTAAAGAATTTGCACAGAACTTTGGTGTGGAAGATGTAGATATGGATCAGCTTTATGGAACTCTTTACAATAAAGCATTAGAAGGTGACAAGGATTGTGGTGGATTACTTGCATACAACTATTTCTCAGGAGAACATATCACAGGATTTGAAGAAGGAAGGCCATTATTTGTAAGAAAACCAGATAGTAATTTTAATCTTGCAAACTTTATGAGAGTTCATCTATACACAGCACTTGGAGCTTTGAAGACGGGGCTTGATATCTTGATGAAAGAAGAAGATGTCAAAGTTGATAAAATGCTGGGACATGGTGGATTATTCAAAACAGAAGGTGTTGGACAAAAGATCATGGCAGCAGCTGTGAATGCACCAGTATCAGTTATGAAAACAGCTGGAGAAGGTGGTGCATGGGGAATGGCGATCCTTGCAGCCTATATGCTGGATAAAGCAGAAGATGAGACGCTTGATACCTATCTTTCTGACAAAGTATTTGCAGGGGAAGAAGGTACAACGATCGCTCCAGATGAAAAAGATGTGGAAGGATTTGATGAATTTATCAAACAATATCAAAAAGGTCTTGCACTTGAACGAGTTGCAATTGATGTCATGTAAAAAGGAGACGAAAAATGTTAGAACAATTAAAAAAAGAAGTCTATGAAGCAAATATGGAACTTCCTAAAAGAGGTCTGATCACATATACATGGGGAAATGTCAGTGGAATTGATAGAGAAAGTGGTTTATTTGTTATTAAACCAAGTGGTGTGGATTATGATAAACTTTCTCCAGAAGATATGGTTGTCATGGATCTTGATGGAAACAGAGTGGAAGGAGATTTAAATCCATCTTCTGATACACCAACGCATATTGAATTATATAAAGCATTCAAAGATTTAGGAGGAATTGTACATACACATTCCCCATGGGCAACATCATGGGCACAGGCGGGGAGAAGTATTCCATGCTATGGAACAACACATGCAGATTACTTCTATGGAGAAATTCCATGTGCAAGAAGTCTCACAAAAGAAGAAATTGAAGAAGCCTATGAGAAGAATACAGGATTGGTGATCATTGAGACATTTAAAGATAAGAATCCAGTTTATGTTCCAGGAGTGCTTTGTACAAATCATGGACCATTTACATGGGGAGCTGATGCAGCCGAGGCAGTTCATAATGCCGTTGTCTTAGAAGAAGTCGCAAAGATGGCATACCGTTGCGAGCATTTAAATCCAGAAGCAAAGCCAGCACCACAATATCTGCAGGATAAACATTTCTTCAGAAAACATGGGGCAAATGCTTACTATGGCCAAGGCAAATAATGAAAATGGATCAATAAAGATATCAGATAAAATTTAAAAGAAAGTGTTGTAAAATGATGAAAGTAAAAATGATCGAAAAAAGACAAAATGGAGTCTGCTTATTTGAATTACAAAATGATGAGATAAAAGTGATCACGAGTAACCTTGGTTGTCATATTTTATCTGTGTTCACAAAAGACAGAGATGGAAATTATGGAGATGTCGTTCTTGGATATCAAGATGTGGAAGATTGTCATAAAGATGATAAATTTTTAGGATGTATCATCGGACGTGTTGCAAACAGAATTGCAAATGGAGAGTTTCAGTTGAATGGAAAGACCTATAAACTTGCAGTAAATTCCGGACCGAATACGATTCATGGAGGTATAAATGGATTTAATCAGAAGATTTTTAACTATGAGATTTTAGAAGATGGAATCCGTTTTATCTATCTTTCTCCAGATATGGAAGAAGGATTTCCAGGAAGTCTTTGTTTAAAGATAGTATATCGTCTATCTGGAAATGAATTAAAGATGGAATATGAAGCAATGACAGATCAAGACACACTGATCAATATAGCCAATCATTCCTATTTTAATCTTTCAGCAAAAGACAGTAAGATCTATGATCATCAATTGATGATCAAATCAGATCAGATTGCATGTGCAGATGAGAATGGTCTTCCAACAGGTGAGTTTTTGGATGTAGAGAATACACCATTTGATTTTAAAAGTTTTCATGAGATTGGAGAACGGATTCATGATGATGATGAACAGTTGAGATTCGTTGGAGGCTATGATCATTGTTTTATGTTAAAGGATGAGAAAGATCAGGCAGTCTTATATGATAAAGAAAGTGGACGAAAATTAACGATCACAACAACACTTCCATGCATGCAGTTATATGCAGGAAACTTTCTGGCAGGAGGAAGTGATGGTAAATTTGGAAAACCATATGAGAACAGAGATGGTGTTGCATTAGAACCACAATTCTTGCCTAATTCTATGAATATAGAGAAAAAGCCAAGAGTTATCTTAAGAAAAGGCGAAGAGTATGAAGCAGTGACAACATACCGATTTGAAACAGAATAATATAGATTGAAATTAAAAAATAAGAATCATATCCATACAATATCCCCTTCCCCTTTTTATTTGTATGGATATATTCTTGTTTATTTCTGGAATATAATTCTATAAGAGAGTATAATAATATTTTAGGAAAGAGGAAGGTAATATGATCAAAGTATTTTTAGTAGAAGATGAAAAGATCATTCGTAAGAGTATAAAGAATAACGTAAAATGGGAAGAAAATGGTTTTGAATTTGCGGGAGAAGCACCAGATGGTGAGATGGCTCTTCCAATGATCGAAAAACTACATCCAGATATCGTGATCACAGATATCAAGATGCCATTTATGGATGGACTTGAATTAAGTGATATCTTAAAGAAAAAAATGCCCAAAATACAGATCATCATACTTTCTGGATATGGGGAGTTTGACTATGCAAAAGAAGCGATCAAGATCGGTGTAACAGATTATCTGACCAAACCAGTAACTGGTGAGCAGTTATTAGAAGCACTAAATAAAGTAAAACAAAAGCTTGATAAGAAAAAAAGACAGGAAGAAGATATAAAAAAATTACAAAAAAATATAAAAACACAAATGAAAAATATGAGATATCAATTTTTCGGGAATCTGATCCGTGGAAAGATATCTGTATCTAAATTAATGGAACAAGGGAATGAACTTGGAATAGATCTTATGGCACCGGCATACAATTTTATGTTATTTAAAATATTTTCAAAGAATGAGAATGATACAGAGGCAGTATATGATCTTCGTACCAAAGAAGATGCAATCGTAGAAGAAGTAAGCAGCCAGTTTGAAAATATGATTGTTTTTCACCGTGTAACAGAGGGCTATATTTTAATGATCAAGGCACAGAATACAGAGGAAACCATACAAGTGGCAAAAGATTATGTTGCAGCATTGACAAAGCGTATGAAAAAAGAGAAAGAACTACAATGGTTTGCAGGGATTGGACATGCAGTGGAACGATTACATAACCTTTCGGAATCTTACGACAGTGCAAGCAAGGCTTTTGCATACCAGTATCAGTCTTCTGGGAATGAAGCGGTGTTTTTTGATAAATTAGATAATGAAAAGATAGAAAGAGCAGAAGATCTGCAGCAAGTAGATTTTACCAAAGTAAATTCAGAATCGCTGGAAGAGTTTTTGAAAAATGGAAAAGAAGAAGCTGTACATTTATTTGTAGAGGATTATACCAAGACATTAGGAAAATCTAATATGGATTCCTTTATGTTTTGTCAGTATATGCTGATCAATATACAGGTAGGTGTTATGAAATTCGTTGAGAAAATGGGAGTTGAGAAAGCAAATATCGATCGCACGTTTAAGGATTACAAACAACAGATCGCTGCAGTTTCAACAGGAGAGAAAGCAGCGGAGTATATCGAAGAACTTATCAGACAAGCGATCAGAATGCGAAATGAAAGATTAGGGAAGAAACATTCTTCATTGATAACGGAGGCAAAAGAATTTATTGTGAAAAATTATCAAGAAGAAACATTATCGTTGAGTGATGTTGCAGATCAGGTTGGATTAAGCAGCAGTCATTTTAGTACAACGTTTAAACAAGAAACAGGGAAATCTTTTGTGGAATTTTTGACATCAGTCAGAATGGATAAAGCAAAAGAAATGCTTTGTTTTACAGATATGAAGGCATCACAGATCAGCTATGAAGTGGGATATAAGGATCCACATTACTTTAGCTACCTGTTTAAAAAAACGCAAGGATGTACTCCAAGTGAATATAGATCAAGGAGGATGTAATGAAAAAATATGTGAGAGAATCTATTGCTCGATTTCGGCAGTTCTCAATAGAAAAAAAACTAAAATGGTTAAGGATGGTCGTGATAATTCCTGCGTTAGTGGGGATTATCACGCTTCTTGTTATCATGATAAATTTTAATGAAAGCTATAATGAGGCAGTAAAAAACGTATCAGTAGCCAGCAAGTTTAATTTCTCATTTTCAGAAGATATGGATTATAAAATGTATCGTATTGTTATCGGTGCAGAGAGTTTTGATACGATGAAACCATATGAGGAGATTAAGGAAGCGAAGGAGCTGGTAAAGGAACTGAATAAAAATGCGGTAACAGATGAAAGTAAATTAAGAACGAGACAGATAGGAAAACTGTTGGATAATCTGAAGATTTCCATTGAAGAAATTGAACACTCAGATCTAAAAAACGATTATATGGAAAATAATCAGAGATTAAGATTAAATGTGAATGTATTTACAGAAATCATTAAAGAAAAAGTATCCGAATACATTTACTATGAGATTGGGAATATGGAGAGTATGCGTGTAAAACTGGAAAAAGAAATCATGCATACGATCACGATCACATTGATCGCTGTACTGTTTTTGTCTCTGATAACATGGAAATTATCGAAATTGATTTCGCAAAGCATTAGTTATCCAGTCAGACAGTTATGTGAGATGACAAAGGAAGTGGCGCAGGGAAATTTTGATGTACATGGACCTCAAAATACAACAGAAGAGCTGCAGATCTTAACAAATAATTTCGAACATATGGCACAAAAGGTAGAGAGATTGATCGAAGATGTAAAAGTAGAACAACAAAATCTTCGAAAAAAAGAGCTGCAGTTACTACAAGAGCAGATTAATCCACATTTCCTTTATAATACATTGGACACGATCATGTGGCTTGCCATTGATCATCAGGATGACAAAGTGGTAGAAATGGTAGCTGCCTTGTCTGGCTTTTTCCGTACAAGTTTAAGTCACGGAGAAGATAAGATAACGATCAGGGAAGAATTAGAGCATGTTGAAAATTATTTAAAGATACAACAATTAAGATACGGGGATATTATGGAATATTCTATTGATGTCCCAGATGAGATCAAGAAAAATGATATTGTAAAGATCACTTTACAGCCATTAGTAGAAAATGCATTATATCATGGATTGAAAAAACAAAGAGAAAAAGGAATGATAAAGATTTCCAGTGTAGATGATGAAAATAATATATTCCTGATCGTTGAAGATAATGGAGTTGGTATGCAGCCTGAGCAGGTAGTTCAGATCAATAAAGAAATGTATGAAGATATATGGGTAAACAGGACAACAGGGTTTGGAATTGCAAATGTAAATCGGCGGATTAAATTATATTATGGAGAAGAATATGGGTTGATCCTTGAAAGTGAACCAGATATTGGAACTAAGGTGATCGTAGTTGTACCGAAGACTAGACAAGCAGAGAAAAAATAATCAAAAATCAAAAAAATTCAAACCATTATCAAAAAAAATCAAACTTTAAACAGACAAGATAAAAATTTCATAAAATAATCCACCAAATGCAAAAGAAATTGCATTGAAAGAAATACAATTTCAAGTAAAATATAACTTGTAATTAAGGAAAACGAAAAAATCAAAAAAGAAAAAGGAGGAAATCATAATGAGAAGAAGTATTAAGAAGGTGGCTGCAGGTTTACTTGCAACAATGATGATCGGAACAATGCTTACTGGTTGTGGTGGAGGAAACAAGAAAGACAGTGGTTCTTCAAAGAAGGAAACTTCAGAGATCAACATCGGATTTTCACAGGTTGGAGCTGAGAGTGATTGGCGTGTAGCGAATACAAAGTCTATGAAATCTGAATTAACAGCAAAGAACGGATTTAAATTATCATTTGCAGATGCTCAGCAGAAACAGGAAAATCAGACAAAAGCGGTCAGAGAATTTATCACACAGGGTGTTGATGTGATCGCAATCGCACCTGTAACAGAAACAGGTTGGGAAACAGTTTTAAAAGAAGCAAAGAAAGCTGACATTCCAGTTATCACAGTTGACCGTCAGATCAAAACTTCTGATGATTCACTGATCACAGCATGGGTTGGATCAGACTTCAAAAAAGAAGGTGTGAAAGCGGCTGAATGGTTAATTAAAGAAAAGGGAAAAGAAAAAGGTGACGTAAACATCGCTGTATTACAGGGAACGATTGGTTCTTCTGCAGAAATCGGACGTACAAAAGGATTTAAAGAAGGAATCAAAGATCAGAAAAACTTCAAGATCATTGCTTCTCAGACAGGAGAATTTACACAGGCAAAAGGTCAGGAAGTTATGGAATCTTTCTTAAAACAGAACAAAGACATTGATGTTGTAGTAGCACAGAATGATAACATGGCATTCGGAGCAATCGATGCATTAAAAGCAGCAGGAAAAACACCTGGTAAAGACGTAACGATCATTTCTTTCGATGCGATCAAAGCAGCATTAAAGAAAGTTCAGTCTGGAGAGATCAATGCTGAATTTGAATGTAACCCACTTCATGGACCTCGTGTAGCTGAATTAGCTAAGAAAATCATGAAAGGTGAAAAAGTAGATAAGATCCAGTATGTAGATGAGCAGGTATTTACAAAAGATAATACTACAAAAGAAGTTATTAACAAACGTGCATATTAATAAACATTGTTGAAAATCCCCTTAAGTACACACATGTAACTATTAACAATCGCACTACAAATAAAGATTGCAGGCTCTGGGTCAGGACAATCTGACTTATCCTGTAATTTTTATGCCAAAAATCAGGGCATTTTCATTAAAATCGGCTCAAAAATCATGAAAAGAAAGGAGAATTGTCATGAGTGATGAAAAGAAGACAGTTCTATCCATGCGACATATTAATAAAACATTCCCAGGAGTGAAAGCACTGTCCGATGCACAGCTTACATTGAGAGAAGGAGAGATTCATGCCTTAATGGGAGAAAATGGTGCAGGAAAATCTACACTGATCAAAGTTCTTACAGGAGTTGAGGAATTTGAGACAGGTGAGATCATCATGGATGGAAAAAGTATTATTAACACATCCCCTCAAGAAGCGGGAAACAATGGAATCAGCACCGTTTATCAGGAAGTAAACCTGTGTCCGAATCTAACGGTAGCAGAAAATATCTTTATCGGAAGAGAACCAATGAAAATGGGGAGGATCGACTGGAAGACGATGAATACACAAGCACAGAAGATCCTTGATAATCTGGAATTAGAAATTGATGCCACACAGGAATTGGAAAACTATTCCGTAGCGATTCAGCAGATGGTGGCGATCGCAAGAGCAGTTGACATTCAGTCAAAAGTATTGATCCTTGATGAACCAACATCAAGTCTTGATGAAGGAGAAGTTGAGAAATTATTTAAGGTTATGAATATGCTAAAGAAACGCGGAACAGCGATCGTATTCGTAACACACTTTTTGGAACAGGTCTATGCAGTCTGTGACAGGATCACAGTACTTAGAAATGGACATTTTGTAGGCGAATATAAGACAGAAGAGCTTCCAAGATTTAAATTAGTTGCAACAATGATGGGAAAAGAATTTGATGATCTGGCAGACATCAAAGGAAGTGGAACATCATCAAAGAAACAAAGCGACGAAGTTGTGATCGAAGCAAAAGGTCTTTATCATAAAGGAACGATCAAACCATTTGACATTAAGATCCATAAAGGAGAAGTTGTTGGATTATCTGGATTATTAGGATCTGGACGTTCCGAACTTGTAAGAGCGATTTATGGAGCAGATAAACCAGATGGAGGAGAATTATATGTCAAAGGAGAAAAATTAGATGTCAAAGCACCAATTGATGCAATGCATAAAGGAATGGCATATTGTCCGGAAGATCGTAAAGTAGAAGGAATCATTGCAGATCTTTCTGTAAGAGAAAACATGATTTTGGCACTTCAGGCAAAACGAGGAATGTTCAAACTGATGAGCAGAAAAGAACAGGAAGAGTTGACAGATAAGTATATTAAGATGCTGCAGGTTAAGACAGCAAGCAGAGAAACACCGATCAAATCATTAAGTGGTGGTAATCAGCAGAAAGTAATCCTCGGAAGATGGCTGATGACAGAACCAGATTTCCTGATCCTTGATGAACCAACCAGAGGTATTGATGTTGGAACAAAGACAGAGATTCAGAAATTAGTCGTAAAACTTGCAAATGAAGGAATGTCTGTTGTATTTATTTCATCCGAAGTAGAAGAAATGCTTCGTACCGTGACTCACATGGGAATCTTACGAGATGGTGAGAAAGTCGGAGAATTGGAAGAAAGTGAATTATCACAGGAAAATGTAATGAAAGCAATCGCAGGAGGTGACAAATAATTATGGATAAATTAAAAAAGATGACATCATATCGCCTCTTCTGGCCAATTGTATGTCTGGCACTTGTATTATTATTTAACCTTATAAAATCCCCATCATTTTTTGAAATCTCAATTAAAAATGGTGTGTTATATGGATATCTGGTCGATATTTTCAACCGATCCAGTGAATTGATCATCTTAGCAGTTGGTATGACACTTTGTGTAGCATCCAGTGCAGGAACTGATATCTCTGTTGGAGCGATCATGGCATTATCAGGAGCTGTATCTGTTTATCTTCTTGGAAGTGGAGAAACATATGCAATTCCTTGGATCGCAGCAATCCTGATCGGGCTTGTGGTATCTGTATTATGTGGTATGTGGAACGGATTCTTAGTTGCGAATATGAAGATCCAGCCAATGGTAGCAACCTTGATCTTATTTACCGCAGGACGAGGAATGGCACAGTTGATCACAGGTGGAAATAACTTATATGTCAAAGTGGACAGCTTTAAGTATTTAGGAGGATTTCTGCCACATATTCCAGTTCCAACACCGATTTTGGTAGCGATCATCGTAGTCATTTTAGCAACATTATTCTTAAATAAGACAGCAACAAAATTGTATATTGAAAGTGTAGGTATCAACCCAAGAGCCAGTCGTTTGTTTGGACTGAATTCTACAAAGATCATCTTTATCACATATGCAGCCTGCGGACTTTGTGCAGGAATCGCGGGAATGATCGCAACATCAAGAATCACATCCATTGATGCAAATAACGTAGGAAACTTGATGGAATTAGATGCGATCTTAGCAGTAGCACTTGGAGGAAACTCTCTTGCAGGTGGTAAATTCTCAGTCGCAGGAAGTGTTATTGGAGCGATCACGATCCAGGCATTATCTACAACATTATATGCAATGAAAGTAACTGGAGATCAGCTTCCACTTTATAAAGCGATCGTGGTTATCATAATCGTGACATTACAGTCTCCAGAATTTAAGAAATACTTAAATCGTATTAAAGCAAAACGTGCAGCAAAAACTGCTGGAGAGAAGGTGGCATAATGGCAATGGTAGAGAAAATTAAAAATAAACTTAGAGGAAATGGATTTTTGCTTGCAGTTACGATCGTATTATTCTTCGTGCTCTATATTGCAGGTGCGATCCTTTACGGAGATCGAAACTTTACAAGCCCACAGGTGTTTTTAAACTTGTTCATTAGTAATGCTGGATTGATCATTGCAGCCGTTGGTATGACATTTGTACTGATCACAGGAGGAATCGATATTTCGATCGGTTCCGTCATCGGTGTTGTTTGTATGATGCTTGCATGGATGATGGAAGTGAAGCATATGAGCGCAGTCGTTGCAATTATTCTGGTATTAGCATTTGGTGTGATCTTCGGATTGGTTCAAGGATTTTTAGTAGCTTATTTAAAAATACAGCCATTCATCGTAACACTTGGAGGAATGTTCTTTGCCAGAGGTCTTACAGCATTGATCAGTTCCGATATGATCAGTATTGAAAATCCTACATTTTTAAGTCTTGCAAACTATCGAATTTATTTTGGATTTATTACATATTACAACAACCGAGGAGTTGCAATGCATCCTTATATCTACCTAAGTGTTGTCATTGCATTGTTGGTTGTAGCGATTTCTTTTGTGATCCTTCGATACACAAAATTTGGACGTGCCGTATTTGCAGTAGGTGGAAATGAACAGTCTGCATTATTAATGGGATTAAATCCTAAAGTTACAAAATTAAAAGTTTATGTGTTAAATGGATTTTTAGCATCATTAGCTGGATTTGCTTTCTGCTTAAACTCTTGTGGTGGATTCGTAGAGCAGGCCAGAGGATTTGAGATGGATGCGATCGCAGCAGCAGTTATTGGTGGAACACTTTTAACAGGAGGTGTTGGAACTGTCGTAGGATCACTATTTGGATCACTGATCAAGGGTATCATTGAAACGATCATTACATTCCAGGGAACATTATCATCCTGGTGGACAAGAATCGTGATCGCATTACTTCTTTGCTTCTTCGTAATCTTACAGAGTGTATTTAAATCAATTCGTGAGAAGCGTCTTGCACAAGGTAATGAAAAGTAGATAGTTATATTTGGTTGATGTATTAAAGGAGGAAAACAATATGAATAATATGCCAAAAACAAAGATCGGGATCGTAGCAGTCAGTCGTGACTGCTTCCCAGAAAGTTTATCAGTTACAAGAAGAGAAGCATTGATAAAAGCATATAAAGAAAAATATGATCCTGAGGACATTTATGAATGTCCAGTCTGTATCGTGGAGAGTGAGATTCACATGGTACAGGCATTAGAAGATATTAAAAAAGCAGGATGTGATGCATTAGTTGTTTATCTTGGAAACTTTGGACCAGAAATCTCAGAAACACTTCTTGCAAAACACTTTGATGGACCAAAGATGTTTGTGGCAGCAGCTGAGGAAAGTGGTGATAACCTCTTAGATGGAAGAGGAGATGCATATTGTGGAATGTTAAATGCAAGTTATAATCTGAAATTAAGAAATATAAAAGCATATATTCCTGAATATCCAGTAGGAACAGCAGAAGAATGTGCAGATATGATCCATGAATTTTTGCCAATCGCAAGAACAGTAAAAGCATTAAGTGAATTGAAGATCATAAGTTTTGGACCAAGACCACTGAACTTCCTTGCATGTAATGCACCGATCAAACCATTATATGATCTTGGAATCGAAATTGAAGAAAACTCAGAATTAGATTTATTTGAAGCATTTAATCAGCATGAAGGGGATGAAAGAATTCCTGCAATCATAAAAGAAATGGAAGAAGAACTGGGTGCAGGAAATAAAAAACCAGAGATTCTTTCCAAGCTTGCACAGTATGAACTGACATTAAAAGACTGGATCAGGGATCATAAAGGTTACAGAAAATATGTAACAATTGCCGGAAAATGCTGGCCAGCATTCCAGACTCAGTTTGGATTTGTACCATGTTATGTAAACAGTCGTTTGGCAGCACAGGGAATTCCAGTATCCTGTGAAGTAGATATCTATGGTGCATTAAGCGAATTTATTGGAACGGTTGTAAGTCAGGATGCTGTGACATTATTAGATATCAACAACTCCGTACCAGCAGATATGTATAATGAAGAAATTAAAGATAACTATGACTATACACAAAAAGATACATTTATGGGATTCCATTGTGGAAACACAGCAAAATCTAAATTATCTTTCTGTGAGATGAAATATCAGAAGATTATGGCAAGAACATTACCGGAAGAAGTGACACAGGGAACATTAGAAGGTGATATCGCACCAGGAGATATTACATTCTTCCGTTTACAAAGTACAGCAGATACAAAATTAAGAGCGTACGTTGCACAAGGAGAAATCCTTCCAGTAGCAACAAGATCTTTCGGATCTATTGGTGTATTTGCTATCCCAGAAATGGGAAGATTTTACCGCCATGTACTGATCGAAAAGAATTTCCCACACCATGGAGCTGTTGCTTTTGGTCATTTTGGAAAAACTTTATATGAAGTATTCAAATACATTGGTGTTGATGTCGATGAGATTGGATTTAATCAGCCAAAGAATATGTTTTATAAGACTGAGAATCCATTTTCATAAATAAATTTTACCTATTAACTTTTTACTCCTTCTTGGGAAAAACTGCATGTGAATAGCATGCAGTTTTTTTCTGATATATGGAAGATTTATTGAGATTAGTTATGAAATTAATTACTAAGAACAGTTCCAGAAGCTCTCTTCTGCTTTCGATATTTCGAAGGAGACATAGATTTCCAACGCTTAAATGCTTTGGAAAATGTAGCAGGATCACCATAACCACAGGAATTACTGATACTTTCAATAGAAAGAGTCGTTGTGGATAATAATTCAGAAGCTTTCGTCAATCGAAATGTAGCAAGATAGTCTTGAGGGCTTTGTTTTAAGTATTTATGAAATAATAAATAGAGATAACTACGGTCAATACAAAGATATTTTGCAATATCATAAATATGGATTCCGTCCCAGTAATTATTTTTTATATATTCAATTGCCTGATTGATATACATATATTCAGAATCAACTTGTTGATCGGATTCCAAAGGATTTAAGGCAAGAATAGAAAGAAATTCATATAATAATCCAGTTCTGCGAAGATCAGAGGAAAAATTAGATTTTGAATGGACTAACATATCGTTTACTAACCAATACAATTCCTTTTTTTTGTCACAATGAAAAATTGGATGCGCCGATGAAAGACCGATTTGCTTTAAAAATTCAGGAATCATTTTTCCATTAAATCCAATCCATAGATACTCCCAAGGCTCTTGTGCATCGGATTGATAAAAAGTAAGTTCATCTGGCTCGATCAAAAATCCTTGTCCGGTTTCTAAATGATATGTTTTTTCGCGAATTTGAAAAATACCTTTTCCATTTAATATAAAATGAATTATATAATGTGGACGTACTACAGGTCCAAAACTGTGAAGAGGTTCGGTTGTAGAGTACCCACAAAATTGTAATAGAAGATCACGATCTTTGTTATTTAAAAATGTTAATACTTGTGCTTGTTCCATAAATTACCTCCATTTCTTTGACTATTATAAAATATTTATCAAAGTTAATCAACATTTTGACAAAAATATAAAACAAAACTTCATAACTATAATGTCATATTGATGCTATACTTTAAGTACGTCATGAGAGAAGGAAAAAATAAGGGCCCTGCATTCAAAAAGGAGAAAACGATGAATTTAACAAAAAAAGAAAAATTTTCATTTGGCTTTGGAGCGCTTGGAAAGGACGCTATCTGTTGTTTTGTAGGTAATTTTCTAATGTTCTATTTTACAGATGTTTTGTTTTTGGCACCAGCTTTTGTAGGAACATTATTTTTTGTAGCAAGAATATGGGATGCGATCAATGACCCGATGATGGGACTGGTTGTTGATAACACTCATAATCGATTTGGCAAATTTAGAACGTGGTTATTGGTTGGAACACTTTTAAATGCAGTTGTATTTTTTGCAATGTTTAATACATTCGGACTTCATGGAAAAGCACTGTATATTTATGTATCAATTGCATATATTCTTTATGGAATGACATATACGATCATGGATGTTCCATACTGGTCATGGCTTCCAAACTTAACAAATGATCCACATGAAAGAGAATCAGTATCAGTTATTCCAAGATTTTTCGCAAGTTTAGCAGGATTTTCTATTGGTGTTTTTGGCTTAAGTATGATCAATGGAATGGATAAGATTTTTGGAAATGGCGATAGAACCGCTGGTTTCCGTATGGTAGCATTAGTAATTTCTATTTTATTTGTATTTACGATCAGTGTAACAATCATTAATGTAAAAGAAAAAGTAACTGAAAAAGCAGCAGAACATACAAGTTTTAAACAGATCATCAATATTTTATTTAAGAATAAACAGTTAATTGCATATATTGGATTATTATTAGCTTATAATCTTTGCATGCAGATTGTAAATGGAATCATCATATATTATTTCAAATATGTTGCAGGAAAAGAAGGATTATTCTCTATCTTTAGTGTATGTATTTTAGCAGAAATGGGAGGACTTGTTGTATTCCTTAAAATCGTAAAAAAATTAGGCAGAGAAAAAATGTTTGCAATGGCTTGTACATTTCCAATCATTGGTCTGATCATTATTGCAGTCGCAGGCTTTGTGGCACCAACAAACCCATTATTCGTAATCTTAGGAGCTGGAATCTTAAAACTTGGTTCAGGATTTGAACTTGGAGTTGTAACAGTTTGCATCGCAGATGTTATTGATTACAACGAATTATTATTTGGAACAAGAAATGAAAGTATTATTTGTTCTACACAGACATTTTTAATGAAAGCATCTCAGGCAGTATCTGGTCTGTTAACAGGTGTAGGACTTGCAATGGTAGGCTATAATGCATCATTACCACAGCAGTCAACAGCAACATTAAATGGAATTAGAATCATTATGATCGTCATTCCGATGGTATTTGCAGTGATCAGTTATCTGATTTATGCAAAAGCATATAAATTAAAAGGTGATTATTTAAATAACATGGTCAAAGAATTAAACGTAGTTCATGAGGCCTAAAAATTAAAACGAGTAGGAGAACTTTTATGAGTATTTTTTATCACGAGACATCACAGGAATTTCATCTGAAAAATGAATCTGTCAGCTATATTATGAAAGTACTGAAAAATGGACAGATCGGACAGCTTTATTATGGAAGTGCGATTCCGGATAAAGAAGATTTTGGATATTATATAGAAACAATGCATCGTCCAATGTCATCTTATTTGTTTGAGGGAAATCTTACATATTCCCTCGAACATTTAAAACAGGAATATCCATCATATGGAACAACAGATTACCGCGAACCTGCTTTTGAGATCTTGCAGGAAAATGGAAGTCGTATTTCGGATTTTGTATATGAAAGCCATAAGATTTATGATGGAAAACCAGAACTTCAAGGATTACCAGCTGTTTATGTAGAAGAAAAAGAAGAAGCACAGACATTAGAGATCATTTTAAGAGATTCGCTTACTGGGGCAAAAATGACATTATACTATACGATCATGAGAGATTTTCCAGTGATCACAAGAAGTATGAACCTTGAAAATGATGGAGATCAGTCTTTTGATCTGACAAGAGCGATGAGTGCGTGCTTAGATCTTCCGGATAAAGACTATGAGTGGATACAATTATCAGGAGCCTGGGCAAGAGAACGAGAGATTAAGACAAGAAAATTAGAACAGGGAATACAATCTGTGGGAAGTCTTCGAGGAAATTCAAGTCATAACCATAATCCGTTTATTGCATTAAAAAGACAATCTGCGGATGAATTTCAGGGAGATGTCATTGGTATGAGTCTTGTATACAGTGGTAATTTCTTAATGCAGGCAGAAGTCGATACCTATGATGTGACAAGAATACTTATGGGAATTCATCCAATGGGATTTCAATGGCATTTAGAGCCAGGAGAATCTTTCCAGACACCAGAAGCAATCATCACATTTTCAGAAGATGGGCTAAATGGAATGAGTCAGACATTCCATAAATTATTCCGTACAAGATTGGCCAGAGGATACTGGAGAGATAAGGAACGTCCGATTTTGATCAATAACTGGGAAGCAACGTATTTTGACTTTAATGAAGATACGATCGTAGAGATTGCAAAATCAGCAAAAAAAGCTGGAATTGAAATGTTTGTTTTAGATGATGGATGGTTTGGAACAAGAAATGATGATAAGCAAGGACTGGGAGATTGGTTTGCTAATTTAAATAAATTAGAGCATGGTATTTCTGGATTATCCAAGCGAATTGAAGAAGAATGTGGTATGAAGTTTGGATTATGGTTTGAACCAGAAATGGTAAACGAAAACAGTGATCTATTTCGAAAACACCCAGATTATCGAATCGAAACTCCAGGAAGAAAATGTTCTCATGGAAGAAATGAATTTGTGTTAGATTTTTCAAGAAAAGAAGTTGTTGATTGCATTTATGATCAGATGGAAAAATTATTAGCAGATTCAAAAGTATCTTATATAAAATGGGATATGAATCGAAGTATCACAGAATGTTTCAGTAAAGGATGGGCAGCGAATAAGCAAGGAGAGATTTTCCATCGTTATATTCTTGGTGTGTATGACCTTTATGAGCGTCTGACCAAACGTTTTCCAGAAATTTTATTTGAATCTTGTGCAAGTGGAGGAGGACGTTTTGATCCAGGAATGCTTTATTATGCACCACAAACATGGACAAGTGATGATAGTGATGCAATTGAGCGTATTAAGATTCAATATGGAACAAGTATGGTATATCCATTAAGTAGTATGGGTGCTCATGTATCGGTAACACCAAATCATCAGCTGTTTAGAAATACACCATTATCTACAAGAGCGAATGTTGCATATTTTGGAGCGTTTGGATACGAATTAAATATTGCAAAATTATCAGAAGAAGAACAAGAAGAAATTAAAAAGCAGGTAGAATTTGTAAAACAGTATCGAGGCTTGATTCAGAAGGGAACATTTTATCGTTTGTTAAGTCCGTTTGAAGGAAATATTGCGGCATGGATAGTCGTATCAGAAGATAAAAAAGATGCGATCATGGGATATTATAAGATTTTAAATGATGTTAACTGCCCATATCGTCGATTATGCCTTCATGGATTGGATGAAAAAATGGAATATACAATAGAAGGTGTTGATGGAGTATATTCAGGACGTGAACTTATGAAAGCTGGAATGATCACTTCAGATCCATCCGCTGGACAAGTTTTAGATGGTGGAGAGACATGTACAGATTTCTGGTCTAAGATTTATTTACTTCATGGTGAAAAATAATGAATACAAAGACTATGAAAATTATAATGATGCTTCTGGGAAATTTATTGCTGGGGATTGCTGTGGCAATCCTTCGAATGTCAAGATTTGGAACAGATCCATTTACATGCATGAATCTTGGAGTAAGCAGATTTTTGAATATCAGTTTTGGAACATATCAGCTGCTTGTTAATATTATACTTTTTATATTTGTTTTATGGAAAGGAAGAAGCTGCATTGGGGCTGGGACTATTGTGAATATGGCTGGAATTGGATATATCGCAGATTTTGGAGTGTTTGTTTTGACAAAATGTCTCGGGCAGCCAGAGATGCTATCTATGCAGATCAGGATTCTATTGATGATCTTTGCAGTCACTATGTGTTCCTTTGCAGCAGCGATGTACATGGAAGCAGATATGGGAATTGCACCATATGATGCATTTGGTGTGATCATTGAAAAAATAAGTAATAGAAAAATACCTTTTAAAGTAGCCAGAGTTTTGACAGATGTAATTTGTGTGGCAATTGGATTTTCATTTGGAAGTATTGTAGGAGTTGCAACAGTTATTACAGCGTTTTGTATGGGACCATTGATTGAAGTATTTAGAGTTCAATGCATGGAGAAATTGGTTATAAAATATGGCAATTAGTATGAAGTTAAATGAGGTAGAGAAATGAAGAAAATAAAAATCTATGCACCTGTTGATGGTGTTGTTAGAAAATTATCTTACGGGAAGGATGCAATCTTCTCAAAAAAAATATTAGGAGATGGATGTGTGATCATACCAACAGATGATAAAATTTATGCTCCAGTTACAGGAAAAATTGGTGCAATGGTAGATGGGAGACGGCTTTGCCATTGATCTGACAGAGGGCGAGGTAGTTGCACCCTTTGACGCAGAGGTAACGGCAGCTTTTCCAACCGGTCATGCATATGGCCTCAGAAGAAAGGACGGGGTAGAGTGCCTGATCCATATCGGTATGGATACAGTAAATTATGAGAAAGATTATTTCCATCTGGAGAAAAAAGTTGGAGACTATGTTCAGGCAGGAGATGTGATCGGACATTTTGATCTGAAAACATTAATTTATGATGAACGCAATGTTAAGACTCCAGTAGTAATCCCAACCAAAAAAGATAAAATCAAAATTAACTTGTTAAAAGAAGGACCAATTGATCTGGAAACAGAAATTATGGAAATTGTATTTTAACAACATAAAGAATATAAAAAACAACGAAAACTACATATGAACACGAAAAGACAGCCAGATGGATGAAATCTGGCTGTCTTTGAATTTGCAATCATCCCATATCTTCAAGTAAAATATTGAAAAACATTACTAACTGAAATATAATAAATAAAAAAGATAAATGAGATATCACACTATGTATCAGGCATCAAAATCTTAAGAAAGGATTTTGATGCCTTCTTTTTCTATCATGATCATTTACAAGGAATAGAGCAAGAGTTACGGACGACAAGATTACATGGAAGTGTCAGACGAATCGGAGTCTGCTGTTCCAGAGAATCTTCTTTTGTCCGAAGTAAAATATAATGAGCAGCATATTCTCCCATAAATTCAGCCGGTGTATGAATCGTTGTCAGCGGAGGGTTTGAAAAACTTGCAACGCTGATATCATCAAAACCAATGATGGATATATCATCTGGAATTTTATAACCATTCTCATATAAAGCACGCATTGCACCGATTGCAAGAGGATCACTGGCAGAGAAAATAGCGGTTGGAAGGTCGCCATCAGCAATCATTTGTTTTGTCATGTTATATCCGGATTCAGCAGAATAATCTCCCTCATAAATAAAAGATTCATGGTCAATGGAATGTTCCTGGCAGAAGTTGATGAAGGTATCTTTACGTTCTTCAAAATATACACTGTTATCAGCGAGAACTTCCTTCCCGCCAAGATAAGCAATCTTTTGATGGCCAAGATCATACAAATAATCTAGTGCTTCAGTAACTGCCTGTTGGAAATCAAGATTGATCGTATCACAATAAATCTTTGGTGTCTTCATATCAACAAAAATAGTGTTGGAATTAAGTTTTTGAAAAGACTTAATCTGAGATTTATTAAATTTACCAATACAAATCAGACCTTGAAGATCCTTGAGTGTGTCAGGATAATTGCAATCGCTCTGGAAAGCACGGACAACGTGGATATTATGATCGGCACAATATTTTTCAATACCGACACGGATTGCCTGATAATAAGGATCTTCCAGTTCCTGAAAGACAGAATACCATTGAAAGATACCGATAGAAATCGATTTTTCAACGGTATTTTTTAGATGCTTTGTATAATTTAATTCCTGGGCAACCTTTAAAACGCGCTGTTTTGTTTCGTCGGTTACACTCAGGGTATCGTCTTGGTTTAAAATTCTTGATACAGTTGCAGCAGAAACAGATGCTTTCTGTGCAATGTCTTTGATTGTTGCCATGGAGATAAAATCCTTTCTCATAAATATTAATTTATCTCATTATAACAGAGAAAAGCACAAAAGTAAATTTAGTAAAATAAAAGTAAAGAATTTAGTAAAAATATATTGACAATTTTACTAAAAAGTTTTACTATACAAGTATCAAAGGCAGCTTACTGAAAACAGGAGGAAAGAAAAATGGGAACAACTAATGGAAAGGTTCCAGGCAGAGTAAAATATACTTTTGCATTTGGAGCATTGGGAAAAGATTTAATTTATGGAATGATGGCGACATTCGCTATGATCTACTTTACGGACGTGCTGAAAGTATCACCGGGATTTGTAGGAATCGTATTCTTTGTAGCAAAACTTTGGGATGCATTTAACGATCTGTTTATGGGAATGATCGTAGATAACACAAGATCACGTTTTGGAAAATTCGTACCATGGCTTGTGATCGGAACTTTAGTCAATTCCGTTGTGTTTGTCGTATTATTTACTGACTTTAAATTAACAGGAACTTCACTTTGCATCTTCGTTGCAGTGATCTATGTATTATGGGGAATGACTTATACGATCATGGATATTCCATACTGGTCTGTAATTCCAAACCTTACATCAGATCCACACGAACGAGAAGTTGTTTCCGTTTTACCTAGAATTTTCGCAAGTATTGGACAGTCATTAGTCATCGCAGGATTCGGTGTTCAGATCATTGCAGCCTTAGGTGGAGGATATATCGGATATCATCGTTTTGCTATGATCATTGCAGGAACATTTATTCTTACGATCGGTGTTGCAGTTTGTAACCTGAAAGTCAAAGAAAACAATGCACCAAGTGAGAAGATTTCTTTTAAAGATGTATTCTCAATCATTAAGAAAAATGACCAGTTACAGTCAGCAGTAGGACTGATCCTTCTATATAATGTAGGAATTCAGTTTATCATGGGTGTTGCAGTTTACTACTTTACATATGTATGTGGAAATGCCAACATGTTATCAGCTTTTATGATCAGTGCATCTATCGCAGAAGTTGTTGGATTGATCATCTTCCCAGAAGTAGCAAAGAAATTATCCAGACATACATCATTTTTACTGGCTTGTATCTTACCGTTTATTGGCTTAGCATTATTATTAGTCGTTGGATTTGTATGCCCACAGAATATCGTATTAACAGCAGTTGCAGGAGTGATCGTAAAGACAGGAACAGGATTAGAACTTGGATGTGCGACAGTATTCTTATCTGATGTTGTTGACTATGGTGAGTACAAACTGGGAACAAGAAATGAATCCGTTGTATTCTCTTTACAGACATTGATCGTAAAATTTACAGCGGCTTTAACATCACTTTTCATTGGATTTGCACTGGAACGTACAGGATATATTCCAAATCCAAACGCTGTACAGTCAGCACTGACATTGAATTCTATCAGATTTTTAATGTGTGCGATCCCAGCGGTGTCCATGCTTGTAGCCTATGTAGTTTATAAAAAAGCATATCATCTGGATGACAGTTTTATGAAGAAAGTTATTCAGACAATCGAAGAAAGGAGAGCAAACCGCCATGCCGAACAGTATTAAAAAATTAGAAGAAGCTTTTAAAGAAGGAAAATATGATCAGTTATTAAAAGATATCTATGTAGATGAAAGTGTTCTTGCATATCAGCAGGAACGCTACATCAAAGCATTAGAATCCTTTGAAAAGATTTATGGAGAAAAAGAAGTAGAAATCTATAGTGCTCCAGGAAGAAGTGAAGTTGGAGGAAACCATACAGATCATCAGTTTGGAAAAGTTCTTGCAACTTCCATTAACTTGGATGCGATCGCAATCGTTGCAAAAAGAGATGACGATGTGATCGATCTGAAATCAGAGGGATATGAAAGAATCATAGTTAGTCTTAGTTCTTTTGACCCAGCCAAAGCAGAAAAAGGAACATCACAGGCACTGATTCAGGGAGTTGCTTCTAAATTAAAAGAAGAAGGATATAAAATCGGTGGATTTGAAGCTTATGTAACAAGTGATGTATTAAATGGGGCTGGAATGTCATCTTCTGCTGCATTTGAAGTATTGATCGGAAATATTTTATCTGGGTTATATAACGATATGAAGATCGATCCTGTATTTTTGGCGCAGGCCGGACAGTATGCAGAGAATGTATACTTTGGAAAACCATGTGGATTGATGGATCAGATGGCATCTTCCATTGGAGGTCTGATCAATATTGATTTTGAAGATCCTCAAAGTCCAAAGATCAAAAAGGTTGAAGTGGATTTTGAAGAATATGGACACAGCTTATGCATTGTGGATACAAAAGGATCTCATGCAGATTTAACAGATGATTATGCAGCAATTCCATACGAAATGAAGAAAGTTGCCAATTATTTTAATCAGGAAGCATTAAGAGAAGTTGATAAAGATGATTTTTACTTAAATCTGCCAAAGATCAGAGAAATCTTAGGAGATAGAGCAGTTCTTCGTGCAATGCATTTATTTGAGGAAAATAAACGTGTAGATCAGCAGGTAAAAGCTTTAGAAGAAGGAGATTTTGATACATTTAAGAAATTGATCAAAGAATCTGGTGATTCATCCTTTAAATATTTACAAAATGTATATTCAAGCCATGACCTGACAAATCAGAGTGTATCAATCGGATTGGCGATCAGTGATATTTCCTTAGGAGATAAAGGAGTCAGCCGAGTTCATGGCGGAGGATTTGCAGGAACGATTCAGGCGTTTGTGCCAAATGATATTGTTAGTATGTACAAAAAGAACATGGAACATGTATTTGGTGAGGGAGCATGTCATGTCTTAAAAGTACGTCCATACGGAGGAATGAAGGTATTATAAGATGATGAAAGTAAGAATGATAGAACAAAGAGATAACGGAGTCTGCTTATTCGAATTAAAAAATGATGAGATCAAAGTGATCACAAGTAACCTTGGATGTCATGTATTATCTGTATTTACAAAAGATCGAGAAGGAAACTTTGGGGATGTTGTTCTTGGATTTGAGAATGTGGAAGATTGCTGGCATGGAGATGGAAGTTACATGGGAGCGATCGCCGGACGTGTTGCAAATCGTATCGGAGATGCAAAGTTTGAATTAAATGGAAAGACATACGAATTGGCAGCAAACAATGGAAAGAATTCTCTCCATGGAGGAATCAAAGGATTTAATCAAAAGATATTTAAATATGAATTGTTGGAAGATGGAATTCGTTTTATCTATCTCTCACCAGATATGGAAGAAGGATATCCGGGAAGTCTTTATCTGAAAGTTGTGTATCGTTTATGCGATAATACATTAAAAATGGAATATGAAGCAGTATCCGATCAGGATACACTGATCAATATCACAAATCATTCTTACTTTAATTTATCTGCTGGAAAAGATAAAATTTATCATCATCAGTTAAAGGTAAAAGCGGATGAGATTGCATGTGTTGATGAAAACTGTCTTGCCAATGGAACATTTTTAAAGATAGAAAACACACCATTTGACTTTAAAGAATTTCATGAGATCGGAGAGCGGATCAACGATGATCATGAACAGTTAAAACTTGCCGGAGGTTATGATCATTCTTTCATGGTAAAAGATGAAGAAGACCAGTTGATCCTATATGACAAAGAAACTGGAAGAAAATTAACAATGACAACAACACTTCCTTGCATTCAGGTATACACAGGAAACTTCCTGTCTGGCGGATGTAATGGAAAAGGTGGGAAACCATACGAAAACAGAGATGGTGTTGCCTTAGAAGCCCAGTTCTTACCAAACTCCATACATATAGAAAAAGAACCAAAGGTAATTTTAAGAAAAGGCGAAGAATACGAAGCAGTAACAACATATCGATTTGAGGTGGAATAAGATGGATTTACAAAAAGATATCAAAAAACTTGTAACATATGGACTTGATAAAAAACTGATCATGCCAGAAGATGAAATCTATACGATCAATCAATATCTGGAAGTGTTTCGATTAGATGAATATGAAGATCCTGATATTGAAGGAGAAGAAATCATCCTGCCAGAGATTTTAGATCGTCTGACAGATACAGCTTATGATCGCTATATCATCAAAAGTGATGATATCGTGACAAGAGATTTATTTGACACAAAATTAATGGGAATCCTGACACCAAAACCAAGCCAGGTCATCAAAGAATTCCGTACCTATTACGAAGAGAGTCCAAACAAAGCAACAGAGTTTTTCTATGAATTCAGCCAGGATACCAACTATATCCGAAGAGACCGCGTCAAAAAAGATATGAAATGGAAAGTAAATAGTCCATATGGAGATATTGATATCACGATCAATCTCTCCAAACCAGAGAAAGATCCGAAAGCGATCGCAGCAGCGAAAAATGCAAAGCAAAGTTCTTATCCAAAGTGTCAGCTTTGCATGGAAAATGAAGGATATGCAGGAAGAATGAATCACCCTGCAAGACAGAATCACAGGATCATACCGCTTACGATCAATGATAGCAAATGGGGATTCCAGTATTCTCCATATGTATACTATAACGAGCATTGTATCGTATTTAATGGACAGCATGTGCCAATGAAGATCGATCGGGCAGCATTTACAAAACTATTTGATTTTGTAAAACAGTTTCCTGATTATTTCCTTGGATCAAATGCCGATCTTCCAATCGTTGGAGGTTCCATCTTGACACACGATCATTTCCAAGGCGGTCATTATGAATTTGCTATGGAACGAGCAGAGATTGAAAAAGAATTTACCATCCCAGGATATGAAGATGTCAAAGCAGGAATCGTTCACTGGCCATTATCTGTGATCCGTATTCAGAGTAAAGATGAGAAACGCCTCATTGATCTTGCTGATCATATTTTGAAAAAATGGCGAGGATACACGGATGAAGAAGCATATATTTTTGCCGAGACAGAAGGAGAACCACATAATACGATCACACCGATCGCACGTAAAAAAGGTGATATGTATGAACTGGATCTGACACTTCGTAATAATATCACAACTGAAGAGTGCCCATTAGGACTTTACCATCCACACAATGAGTATCATCATATCAAGAAAGAAAATATCGGGCTGATCGAGGTTATGGGACTTGCTGTTCTGCCATCTAGATTAAAGGCAGAGATGGAACATTTAAGCCAGTGTCTGATCAAAGGAGAAGATATTGTTTCTAAGGAAGATTTAAAGAAGCATGCAGCATGGGTTGAAGAAATCAAAGGAAAATATACAGATATCAATAAAGGAAATGTCATGGATATCTTAAAAGAAGAGATCGGACAGGTATTTGTTAAAGTTCTTGAAGACGCCGGAGTTTATAAATATAATGAAGAAGGAAGAAAAGCATTCGACCGATTTATTGCAGTTTTATAATGACAAGGTCATAGAAAGGAAAGCAAGACAATGAAAATATTAGTATTAGGCGGAGCTGGATACATAGGTTCTCATACAGTATACGAACTGATCGATGCTGGAGAAGAAGTCGTGATCATCGATAATCTGGAAACAGGACATATCGAGGCAGTTCATCCACAGGCGAAGTTTTATAAAGGAGATTTAAGAGATAAAGACTTTGTAGACAGTGTACTAGATCAGGAAAAAGATATTGATGCAGTCATTCATTTCGCAGCAAATTCCTTAGTTGGAGAAAGTATGGTCGATCCATTAAAATATTATGATAATAACCTTTGTGGAACAAAAACAATGGTACAGTCTTTAGTAGAACATGGTATCGATAAGATTGTATTTTCCTCAACAGCAGCAACTTATGGAGAACCAGAAAAGGTACCGATCGTGGAGACAGACCGCACAGAACCAACAAATACCTATGGAGAGACAAAGCTTTCCATGGAAAAAATGTTTAAATGGGTTGGACGCGCTCACGGACTTCGTTATGTATCTTTAAGATACTTTAACGCCTGCGGAGCACATGTAAGTGGACAGATCGGAGAAGATCATAATCCAGAAACACATTTGATCCCATTGATCTTACAGGTGCCAAATGGCAAAAGAGAAGCAATCAGTATTTTTGGAACTGATTATGATACAAAAGATGGAACTTGTGTAAGAGACTATATTCATGTAACAGATCTTGCACAAGCACATATTCTGGCAGTGAAATACTTAATGGAAGGTAATGAAAGCAACATCTTCAATCTTGGAAATGGTGTTGGATTTACTGTAAAAGAAGTCATCGAAACAGCCAGAAAAGTGACAGGAAAGCCGATCAAGGCTGTGGAAGAAGGAAGAAGAGCTGGAGATCCGGCTGTCTTGATCGCTTCCAGTGAAAAAGCGAAGAATATCCTTGGCTGGAAACCAGAACATGCAGATCTTGAAGAAATCATTGCATCCGCATGGAAATGGCACAGCAGCCACCCACAAGGATATTGTTCTGTTCAAAAGGAAGACAAATAACTCTTTTTGAACCATAAATCATCCCCGTACCGTTTAGAGCATGTTACCTGGTTCTAAGCGGTACTTTTTTGTTTTCGTAAAATATCTGGTACGATGTTCAAATAAAAAATAAAATGGTGTATACTAAAGAAAATAGTAAGATAAAAGAAGGAGTACGAATCGATGAAACGGTTACTAGGATATTTAAAGGAGCATCTTTGTGTTACGATCCTTGCACCATTATTTAAGATGCTGGAAGCTAGTTTTGAACTATTTGTACCATTGGTCGTTGCCAGCATGATCGATGTAGGAATCGGACATCACGATATTGGATATTTGTGGAAGATGGGAGGATTATTGATCTTACTTGGAATCATTGGATTTTCATTTTCTATCACAGCACAGTATTTTGCGGCAAGATCGGCTGTGTATACAGGAAAGTCGATGAGAAGTGATTTGTTTGCACATATGAATCAATTTTCTTATCAGGAGATCGATCAGGTTGGGACATCAACGTTGATCAACCGCATGAGTAATGATATCAATCAGGTGCAAAATGGAGTTAACATGTTCCTGCGGTTGTTTTTAAGGTCACCATTTGTTGTATTTGGTGCGATGTTCATGGCATTTACGGTGGATCATAAGGCAGCGATTTCCTTTGTATTTACGATCACAGCATTGGCAGTAGTTGTCGGACTGATCTTATGGATCACGATGCCAATGTATAAGAAAGTACAAAAACAGGTCGATGGAGTATTAAAAAGTACAAGGGAAAATCTTCTTGGAATTCGTGTGATCCGTGCATTTAACAGACAAAGAAGCGAAGAAGAGAATTTCAGAGTACAAAGTGGACAGCTTTATAACAAACAGATCCACGTTGGAAAGATTTCAGCGTTACTAAATCCTCTGACTTACATGATCATTAATTTGGGGATCATTGCAATCCTATGGTCTGGTGGAAAACAGGTTGATCTGGGTTATTTAACACAAGGACAGATCATTGCCTTGATCAATTATATGTCACAGATCCTTGTAGAACTTGTAAAACTTGCGAATCTTTTGATCATTTTATCTAGAGCATTTGCAAGTCTTGACCGTGTGGATCAGATTTTTGCATTAGAGCCATCCATGAAGGAAACTGGAAAAACAGATATAGAAGAGAAGAAAGATACACCTATTCTTGAGTTTAAAGATACATCGTTTGTCTATCATGGTGCAAGAAAAGAGACGATCCATCCATTTGATTTTGCGGTGAAAGAAGGCGAAACGATCGGGGTGATCGGAGGTACAGGGTCAGGAAAGAGTACTTTTGTATCTTTGATCGCAAGATTATATGATGTGACATCAGGAAGAATTCTATACCGTGGAGTTGATGAGAAAGAATTAAAACCAGAATTTATCCGAGGAAAGATCGGATTTGTTCCGCAGAAAGCATCTTTGTTTGAAGGAAGCCTAAGAGATAATATGAAATGGGGTAAAGAAGATGCCACAGATGAAGAAATCTATCAGGCATTGGATATCGCACAGGCAAGAGAATTTGTTGATCAGAAGGAACAGGGATTAGACTTTAGAATTGAACAAAATGGAGGAAACTTATCTGGCGGACAAAAACAGAGACTAACGATCGCAAGAGCATTAGTACGTAAACCGGAGATCTTAATTCTTGACGATAGTGCATCCGCACTTGATTTTGCAACAGATGCAAGACTTCGAAAAGCGATCAAAGAAAATACAGATAATATGACAGTATTTCTTGTATCCCAGAGAGTATCAACGATTCGTAATGCTGACCATATCTTAGTGTTGGATGATGGAAAGATTGCAGGAATCGGGACTCATCTACAGCTATTAAAAGAGAATCAGGTATATAAAGAAATCTGCGCATCACAGATGGCAGGAGAGGAGGCATAAGATCATGAAGAAAGACAAAAAACAAAAGACATTACAAAGGATCATGGAATATATGAAGCCTTATCGATTTTTGATCTTTGCGTCTTTAGTGTTGGCGGTGATCAGTGTGGCACTGACACTTTATGTTCCGATTCTGACAGGACAAGGTGTGGATTGCATTATATCAAAAGGAAATGTTGATTTTGCAAGATTGATAAGTATTATAAAAACGATCGTGATCTGTATCGTATTGACGGCGGCAGCGCAGTGGCTGATGAATCATGTCAATAACCAGATTACATATAAGATTGGAAAAGATTTAAGGATTCAGGCATTTGAGCATTTGCAGAAACTGCCATTATCTTATGTAGATGCACACTCCTCAGGAGACTTGATCAGCCGGATCGTAACGGATATTGATCAGTTTACGGATGGATTGCTGCTTGGATTTACACAGTTATTTACTGGTGTGATCACGATCATTGGAACCATTTGTTTTATGTTAGGAATTAATCCATGGATCACATTAGTCGTTGTTATTTTAAGTCCGTTTTCGTTTTTTATCGCAAGTTTTATCTCAAAGCGAAGTTTTAATATGTTCCGGAAACAATCACAGACTAGAGGAAATATGACAGGATTTGTCAATGAAATGCTTGGAAATATTAAAGTAGTCAAAGTGTTTGATCATGGAGAAAAAGCACAGGAAGAGTTTGATCAGATCAATGATGATCTTGCATATTACTCCTTAAGAGCGACATTTTTCTCATCTATCACAAATCCGGCAACCAGATTTATGTATTCAGGAATCTATGCAGGGGTTGCGATCGCAGGATGTATGAGTGTTATTCGCGGAAGTATCAGTGTTGGTCAGTTATCAAGTTTTTTAAGTTATACAAACCAGTATACAAAGCCGTTTAATGAGATCACAGGGGTTATCACAGAATTTCAGAATTCTTTAGCTTCTGCGGCAAGAGTTTTTGAATTATTAGATGAGGAGCCGATGATTCCTGATGCCAAAGATGCGAAGGAGTTACAGGATGTGAAAGGAAATGTAGAATTAGAGCATGTGGACTTTTCTTATGTGAAAGAAGTACCTTTGATCCAGGATTTTAATCTGAAAGTGGAACCAGGACAGCGGATTGCAATCGTTGGACCGACAGGATGTGGGAAAACAACGTTGATCAATCTGTTAATGCGTTTTTATGATGTGAATGTAGGAATGATCAAGGTGGAAGGAAATGATATCCGGGATGTCACAAGAGAAAGTTTACGATCCAGTTATGGAATGGTACTTCAGGAGACATGGTTAAAAGCAGGAACGATTCGTGAAAATATCTGCTATGGAAAACCAGATGCAACTGAGGAAGAGATGATCATGGCAGCAAAAGAAGCCAATGCACATGGATTTATCGAGCGAATGCCAGATGGTTATGATACGATCATTACAGAAGGTGGCGGAAATCTCTCTCAAGGACAGAAACAGCTCCTTTGTATTGCAAGGATCATGTTAAGCCTTCCTCCAATGCTGATCTTAGATGAAGCGACATCATCAATTGATACGATGACAGAGATCCGAATTCAGAAAGCATTTGAAACGATGATGAAAGGAAGAACAAGTTTTATCGTAGCCCACCGACTTTCAACGATCCAGAATGCGGATGTGATACTTGTTATGGAAAATGGACATATTTTGGAGCAGGGAACACATGAAGAACTTTTAGCGAAAAATGGTGCGTATGCCAGATTATATAACAGCCAGTTTGCACCAGTATAAATGGTAAGATTTTTGACTGGAGATGTCATATGGAAGAAAAAGGAATGAAAAAAAAGAAAAAATTATTGAGGTTGTTTATAGAAACATTTTATTTAAGTGCATTTACTTTTGGTGGCGGCTATATGATCGTATCTTTGATGAAGAAGAAGTTTGTGAATGAATATCATTGGATCGAAGAAGACGAGATGCTTGATCTGGTGGCGATCGCACAATCAGCCCCAGGAGCAATCGCAGTGAATGGAGCAATCGTTGTTGGCTATAAATTAGCAGGTATCAGTGGTGTGATCGTAAGTGTATTCGGAGCTGTTCTACCGCCCTTTTTGATCATATCTGCAGTCTCTGTTTTTTATGAAATATTTCGGGATAACAGGATTGTTGCAGCGATGCTTTCTGGTATGCAGACGGGTGTTGGCGCGGTGATCATCAGTGTTGTGTACGAGATGGCAAAAGGGCAAAGTAAGAAGGAAAACAGAATAGAACTTGCGATCATCATGGTTGTAGCATTTATGGCAAGTTATGTCTTTGATATTAGTGTGATCTACATTATTCTTGCATGTATTGGAGTTGGAATCGTACAATATGGTATTTCAAGAAAGAAGACAGGAGGTAGAAAATGATCTATCTGCAATTATTTTTAAGTTTTTTAAAGATTGGAGCATTTAGTTTCGGAGGCGGATATGCAGCAATGCCAATGATACAGCAGCAGGTGGTAGATGCATATCATTGGCTGTCTGTGTCTGAATTTGGAGATCTCGTGACGATTTCGCAGATGACACCGGGACCGATCGCAATTAATGCGGCGACTTTCGTGGGCATAAGAGTCGCAGGGTGGCAAGGAGCATTATGTGCAACGATGGGATGTGTATTCCCTGCGTGTGTGATCGTTACAGTGATTGCTTATTTTTATGTAAAATATCGTCATATGGAAGGACTACAAATGGTGTTAAATACCTTACGCCCTGCGGTGATCGCACTGATCTTAACTTCTGGAATTACGATTCTTACGCAGGCATTTTTTCAGGAAAGTCATATAGATCTTCAACAGATCAACTGGATACAGGGTGGTATTTTTATCATTTGTATGTACCTTTTATTGAGAAAGAAAAAAGATCCGATCATTGTCATGCTGTTTGCGGGTGTGCTAAATGTGATTGGAAGTTTTTTGATGGGAATATAAATAAAACAATAGGAAGTGATAGATTTGAGTAAGATACAAGAAGCGAAGAAACTATTAAAACAATACTTTGGATATGATGAATTCCGCCAAGGTCAGGAACAATTGATCGAGGCAGCATTAAATGGGCAGGATGTCTTAGGAATTATGCCGACAGGAGCAGGAAAGTCTCTTTGTTTTCAGATTCCGGCGTTGATGATGGATGGGATCACACTCGTGATCTCACCACTGATCTCGCTGATGAAAGATCAGGTTGGGACACTGAATCAAGCCGGAATTCATGCGGCATTTTTAAATAGTTCTCTGACACAGGGACAGTATCATACCGCATTAAAATATGCGATGCAGGGAAGATACAAGATCATCTATGTGGCACCAGAACGCTTGGAAACAGAAGGTTTTATCAATTTTGCGCTAAATAGTGGAGTGAAGATATCAATGTTGGCAGTTGATGAGGCACATTGTGTGTCACAGTGGGGGCAGGATTTCAGACCAAGTTATCTAAAAATTCTGGAATTTTTAAAGAAACTTCCGTATCGTCCTGTACTGACTGCATATACAGCAACAGCGACAGCAGAAGTCAGGGATGATATTATGGATATTTTGAACCTGAGAGATCCATTTGTATTAACGACAGGGTTTGACCGGGAGAATCTTTACTATGCAGTAAAACGCCCACGGGATAAGTATAGAGAATTACTAAGTTATTTAAAAGAAAAAGAAGAAAAGATGCCAGGAAGCAGCGGGATCATTTACTGTTTATCTAGGAAAAATGTTGAGGAAGTCTGCTATCAGTTAAGAGAAGATGGATTCTCCGTGACAAGATACCATGCAGGATTATCGGATGAAGAACGAAAGGAAAATCAGGAAGATTTTATCTATGACAGAAAGCAGATCATGGTAGCGACAAATGCCTTTGGAATGGGAATCGACAAGCCGGATGTTCGTTTTGTTGTTCATTATAATATGCCGAAGAACATGGAAAGTTATTATCAGGAAGCAGGAAGAGCAGGACGTGATGGAGAACCTGCGGAATGTATCTTATATTATGCTCCGATTGATAACCGAACCAATCGTTTTCTGATCGAAAATGGAGAGGAGAATGAGGAATTAGATGCGATCACAAAGCAGATCGTGATGGAAAGAGACTGGGAAAGACTTCGTCAGATGACATTTTACTGCTATACGAAGGAATGTTTACGTCATTATATTTTAAATTATTTTGGAGAACAGACAAGCGGATACTGTGGAAACTGCTTAAACTGTCTGACCGAGTTTGAAACGGTTGATGCAACAATGGAAGCAAAAGCTATCATCCAATGTATTAGAGATTGTTATCGAGATTTCGGACTATCCACGATCGTTGATATTTTAAAAGGTTCAAAGAGCCAGAAAGTATTAAGCCGTCATTTAGATGAGAATTCACAATATGGAGTATTAGCAGCAGAAAGTATTGCAAGAATCCGACAGATCATCAATGAAATGTTAGTCTATGGATATCTGGAAATGACAGATGATGAATATCCGGTTTTAAGCGTTGCAGATATTACTAAGATCGATGATAACTGGAAATTTGAGATCAAGATTCCAAAAGAAGTCGAAAAAGAGAAAGAAGAACGTAAGATCCAGACGAAGAAACGTAAGAAAGCAGGGGCTGTGGCAGCACTTGCTGAGGGAGATACAGAATTGTTCGAAGCATTACGTGCACTTCGAAGAACGATCGCATCCGAACAGAAAATCCCGCCATATATGGTATTTTCCGATAAGACACTGGTACATATGAGTACGATGAAACCTTCTAATGATGTGGAAATGTTAGAAGTCAATGGAGTCGGAGAACATAAGCTTCAGAAATATGGCGAACGTTTTTTAAATGAAATTCAGAAATATAAATAAAATACATAGATAATAGGAAAAGGAATTTCGTATGAACTATTTTGAAACAAATTTAGAAGAAATATCAAGATCCACACAGTTGCTTGCACAGATTTTTGAATATCAGGTGTTTGAACTTCAAGTTGAAGAAAAAGATGGAAATCAAACAGGATATGTTCCATATATGATGAACGATGCAATTGAGTGTTATCTAAGTTTTCATGGACTTCGTATCTCTGGAAAGTATGACAAAGACTATGAAGGAGAGATGTGGGCACAACTAGAAGAACGAGAAGGTCGTTATGGGTTGATCATTCATCAGGGAGAAGAAAGTGTTTTTACAATGTGGTTTGATGAGATCATGGAACATACGAACTGTTACCGGTATCATGAGATCGGACATTTCTGGAGAGATGGAGCTGAGCAGTGGCGTCAGCTAGTCTATATGATTGGAACGATCCGTGAGAAATATCGCTTTTTAGGGGAAGAAGTGTGTAATGATCAAGAGATGGAGATCATGTCACTGATTGAATTTGCACCATTTTATTACTATTTTCCGATCAATGAAGATCCAGAAGAATGGTATGACAAAACCGAAGAAGGATTAGAATGTATGAGAAATCTTGCTATGCAGGCAGGTGATAAAGATTATTTAAAATGGATCGATAAATATGAGAAGCACCCAACCAAACGAATGGAGATGACGCTTGCAAAGAAACTGCAAGATCCAAAGAGACAAGATTTATATGAATTGATCTGCGAGAAAGTCTGCAATGCTTCTGATCCATATCCAGCAAGGAATTATGGAGAAAGAATCGATCAGAAGATTCAACGATACAGGGAACAGGTTGATAAAAAACTGAAAGAACAAGGATTTACAGGAACTTATCCACAATATGAGAGCGAACATTTATCGGTTTGTGTAACAGAAGAACATCCATTTACGATCTTGGAATCTAAAGATTTTAAATTTAAGATTCAGTTGATGATCTCAGAATGCAGAGAAAAACATCCGAGAAAAAATGCTGGATTTTTTAAAGGATATCAAAGAAAAGGCAAAATAAAAAGACTCGATTTTTAATTATGAAAATCGAGTCTTTTCTTTCACTGATTTATTTATTCTTCAGCTGCTTCTTCGTCTTCATCTTCAGGTACAGCTTCTGGTTCTGCAATGTTAACAACCAAAGTATCTTCTGGTGTCACAAGAGAAATCTTACTGTTTGCAGCTAATGGCAAGTCCTTAACATGGATCATATCACCAACATTGTACTGTGTTAAATCAATCTCAACCTTTTCAACGATATCAGCTGGGAATGCTTTGTATTCGATTTCAGATAAGGACTGTTCAACGATACCATTCTGTACAGCATCTTCGTTTAATAATTCGATCGCAGCAGTTGTGTGGATCTTTTCGTCAGCAACTAATGCCTGGAAGTTAATAAACATTGTTTCGTTTTTCATGGCATTGTAGTCGATTTCTTTTACGATGGCGTCTACATTTTCTCCGTCAACAAGTAAAGTAATATGAGCTCCTTTTTTGTTATCCTTTAAGAATTTAGCGGCTTCACGGGAATCAACTTTCAATGGAATGGAATTTTCGATATCTCTGCCAAACAGATTTCCGATAACATAACCTTCTTTTCTTAATTTTTTAGCCTTTGTTTTCAAATCTCTTTTTTCTGCAGTTAATGTGTTCATAAAAAGTTCCTCCTTGAAAAAACATTAAGATATTATGCATGTTATGGTATAACACCGGAAGTACTTTGTGTATAAAATATATAAATACACAAAAAGAGCTCCCAGTGTAGTGGAAGCTCTTGCTGTATTGTAGGTGTTTCTATGCACTTGAGTTTATTATATCACTACTTTTTAATTTTTAAAGGGGTAAAATTGATGTATTTTTAAAAGAACAAAATGAATAAAAATCACATATATTAAATAGAAGAAAAAGAAAGGAAAAAAGACTGTGATTTATGATTTTGCCGTTATCGGCGGTGATATGAGACAGGTATATTTAGCCAACTATCTAAAAAATCAAAGATATCAGGTTATCACATATGCAACCAAAAAAGAAGGCTCAGAATGCAAGGAAGGTAAATCTTTTGAAAATGTCATAAGAGAAGCGAAGTGCATGATTGGACCCGTCGTTTTTTCAAAAAACGGGGAAATCACAGGAAGTTCTAGCAACAAAAAAATGTCAGTAGAAACACTGCTTCAAGAAATGACGAAAGAACAGATTTTATTTGGGGGATGTATCAATGAAGAAATTCGACATGAATGTGAACAAAAAGAAATCAAAGCATTTGACTTCATGAAAATGGATGATGTCGCTATCTACAATGCGATCGCAACTGCAGAAGGTGCGATCATGGAAGCGATCAAGATGCAGCCGATCAATCTTCACAAAAGTCGTTGTCTGGTCCTTGGCTATGGAAGATGTGCAAAAGTTCTTGCAGCGAAACTAAAAGGAATGGATGCTCAGGTAACAGTCTGTGCCAGAAATAAAACAGCAAGAAGTCTTGCAAAATCTTTTGGACTTGAGGTTATGGATTTTACGGAACTAAAACGGCGGATCTGTCAGTATGATCATATTTTTAATACTGTTCCAAAACAGATCCTAAAAGAAGATATCCTCAGGAAGATCTCCAAAGAATCCTGCATCATAGATATTGCTTCCTATCCTGGTGGAACAAACCATCAAATGGCGGAAAAACTAGGAATCTGTGCAAAACTATGCCCAAGTCTTCCAGGAATTTATTCCCCGAAATCTTCTGGGATCATGCTTGCAAAAAAAGTTTTAGAAATCAGTGGAGAGATCAAACATGGTATTAAAAAATAAAAGAATCGGAGTAGCAATGACAGGTTCCTTTTGCACTTACACAAAAGCCTTTGAACAGATCGATCGCTTACTAGAAGAAGGTGCAATCCTGCAGACGATCTTTTCTGACATATCCCAGCATATCAAATGCAGGTTTGGAAAAGGTGAGGAATTTGTAAAAAGAGCACACGATATGACAGGAAATGAACCGATGAAAACGATTGAAGAAGCAGAAATCATCGGTCCGACAGGGTGTCTGGATATCCTAATTTTAATGCCATGTACAGGAAATACCATGGCGAAACTTGCCAATGGAATTACAGATACCCCGGTTTTAATGGCAGCTAAAGCGCAGCTGCGGAATGAAAAACCAGTCGTTATCTCTATGGCGAGCAATGATGCCTTAGGTATGAATCTTAAGAATATCGGGAATCTTTTAAATCATAAGCATATTTATTTTGTACCATTCGGACAGGATGATCCGGTAAAGAAGCCAAACTCCATGATCGCGGATACAAGACTGCTCATTCCGACAATTTTGCAGGCATTAAAAGGCAGACAATACCAGCCGGTTCTCATTGATCATAAAAAATAAAAAGAGGTAGCGTGTATGTGTGGAATTGCAGGATTTCTAAATCCTAGAAACAATGATAAAAAAACAGAGAAAGAAATATATCAGATCTTAAAGAAAATGAATGAAGTTCAAAGACATCGAGGTCCAGATGATGAAGGGATATTTTTGGAAAATGGCTGTGCATTAGGGCATGTACGATTGTCAATCCTTGACCTTTACAGGGGACATCAGCCAATGTGTAAAAAGAAAGAAGGAAATACCTACGCAATCATCTTAAATGGCGAGATTTATAACATGAAAACGTTAAAAGAACAACTGATCAAAGAAGGAGAAATGTTTTCGACAACGAGTGACACGGAAGTTGTATTAACCGGGTATATCAGGTATGGAGTTTCTTATATTGAAGAGTTGAATGGGATTTTTTCTATTGCTCTATGGGATGGAAAACGGAAGAAATTATATTTGATCAGAGATCGTGTTGGTGTGAAGCCATTATTCTATACAAAACGGGGAGATACATTGATCTTTGCATCTGAGATCAAAGGCTTGTTTGCCTATCCAGGAGTCAAACCAGTGATCAACAGAGAAGGACTTTGTGAAATCTTTGGGTTGGGACCTGCAAAGTCATATGGAAAAGGAGTGTTCAAAGATATTTATGAAGTCCTTCCAGGGCATTTCTTAGAATATGATCGTGATGGATTGAAGGATCATGCATATTGGGAATTGAAAGCGAAAGAACACACAGACAGCGAAAAAGATACGATTGAGCATACAAGGTGGCTAGTAAAAGATGCCGTGGAAATGCAGATGTTATCCGATATTCCAATCAGTACATTTTTATCCGGTGGAGTTGACAGTAGTCTTGTCACAGCAATCTGTGCGAAAAAGCTTCAAAAAGAAGGGAAAAATTTAAACACATTTTCCTTTGATTTTGTAAATAATCATAAATATTTTAAATCAAACGCTTTCCAGCCAAGCGAAGACCGCCCATGGGTTGATAAGATGGTTGATCATGCAAAGACAGATCACAGATATTTGGAATGCGACAATGAAAATATGATCGAAAATCTATACAAAGCAGTTGATGCCAGAGATCTTCCATGTATGGCAGATGTGGAGTCTTCGATGCTATATTTTTGTTCGAAAGTTGTAAAATATAACAAAGTAACATTAACAGGGGAGTGTGCAGATGAAATTTTTGGCGGTTATCCATGGTTTCATAAAGAGGAATGCTTCAAGGCAGAGATCTTCCCATGGTCTATGGATATGCAGCCAAGGAAAATGCTGCTAAATGATGATATCATACAGAAAGTGGATTTAGAATCTTATGCAAGAACAGCTTATCAAAAGACGATCAAGGAAACGCCAAAACTTTATGGAGAAGATCAGATCGAAGCTAGAAGAAGGCAGATTTCTTATCTGAATCTAAGATGGTTTATGGTAACCTTAATGGATCGCATGGATCGCACGAGCATGCATTGTGGGTTAGAAGCACGAGTGCCGTTTGCTGATCATAGGATCGTGGAATATCTTTATAATGTTCCGTGGGAGTTAAAATGTTTAAATGGTGTGGTAAAAGGATTGCTAAGAGCAGCAGGGGAAGGAATCCTGCCAGATGAGGTATTGTATCGAAGAAAAAGTCCATATCCAAAGACTTATGATCCAAACTATGAAAAAATCTTATCTAAAGAACTTCTGAAAATTATGGCAAAAAAAGGAGCACCGATCAAAGAACTGATCGATGCATATAAACTAAGCAGATTCTTAGACAGTCCAAAAGACTATGGTAAACCATGGTATGGACAGCTGATGGCAGGTCCTCAGATGATCGCTTACCTTCTGCAAGTCAATTACTGGCTGGAAAAATACCAGATCACATTGGATCTAAGTTAGCTAGATTAACATAAAATGTCTTAAAATATATAGCCATCCCGTAACTGTAAATGCACTAAACATCGTTGTTAACATGACAACACTGGAAGAAAGAGTTCCCTCATGTCCCATATTTTTCGCCATAACAAAACTACTTACTGTTGTTGCGGAACCAAGCATGATAAGGATGGCAACCAACTTATCGGTACGGAATCCAAGTTTCACTGCAATTGGCAGGAAAATGGCACAAAGACCAATAAGTTTCATAAAAGCAGCAATGGCAGATGGTTTGATCTTTCCAAAAGCTTTTTTGATATCGAAGGTAGCGCCCATCGCCATGAGTCCCATTGGAGTGGCAACATTTCCAATGCTTGAAATAACCTTTTTAGGGATTGCAGGCATTGGAATTTTTAATGCAGACCAGACAAGTCCAGCAACGATTCCGATAAGGATTGGGTTTGTCACGATTCCTTTGATCGTTTTTTTCACAACAGTATGGTCAAGCCCACTCTGTCCAGGTTTAAATACAGATAAGACAACAACAGCCATCATATTATATAATGGTACACTTCCAATGATCATCAAAGGAGCCATTCCGGCATTTCCATAAATGTTTTGGATAAATGCGATTCCAAGAAGAGCAGCACTGCTTCGGTAAGCTGCCTGAATAAATTCTCCACGGATCGTTTTATCATATAGCAGACAAGAAATCAGAAAAGAAATCGTAATACTGATCATGGTAACGATAAAACAAAATAGGACAAACTTAACATCCCAGACTTTTGAAAAATCAACCGTTGCAAGATCCTCAAATACCAAGACAGGTAAAGGAACCATAAAAACAAACTTATTCATTTTCGAAGCAAAAATATCATCAATCCATCCAATCTTTTTAAAGACAAGTCCTAAGATCATCATCAAAAAGACAGGAACTGTAGCGTTTAAGCTAAAGATTAAATTTTCCATAATTACTCACTTTCTGTAGTATAAGCTGAACTTTTTTTTGGTGTGATCAGATAGTGGTAGACAAAATGTTTCACTGCAACAAAATGTTTTCTCGTCCACACAAGACAAAAACCACTGAAAACAGGCAGAAAACATACAAGAGAACCAGCATGTCCAAAGTTTTTGCAAGATAGATAAGAAACGATAACACCAAAATGGAAACAAAGCAAAACAGAAGCGAAAAATTTCCATTTTCTTAAGGCGTCGGGATCTTTACTGCAAAGATATTCTGTCATAGATGTTGTAAACTGACGCAGGTTATTCGTAGAAAAAATTGTAGAGCAGGTAAATCCATCCCCACCCTTAAAGGAACACCACTGAATTGCCATTGCAAAATACAACGGATAGAGGGCAATGAAATCATTCAGATCCGATGGAAGAAAAGCAACGATCAAGGCTGCCATTGCATCTATAAAAAGACTGACATAAGGAAGATGCAGCCTTGTAAACTTCGGTAAGATCACCGTCAGTGATAATGCAAACATATAAATAAAAACACCAAGAAGTCGCACAAAGAAGTTCGCATCTGGGTGTCCAGCAAGATCTGCAAATACAGAGATCAGATTCGAAGTCTGCGCAGAACCAAAGAGTTCATGATGATTAAGAATCGCAAAACCACCAAGAAATCCCCCAACGATTGCCATATTAAAATGGATCCAACGATCCATATCCCTACTACACATGAAAAAACCAACTTTCTTAAAAATATTTCCAAAATATTATATATCCATCCAGAAGAATTGTAAAGTTATGATTTGTATGTAGGCTTGCATTCACTAACTGAAGACGGTAGTGGTTTCGATTACGTAAATTATTTGAATATTATAAAAAGGGTTATCTGTCTGAGTCGAGCGAGAGCGTGTCGCAGACAGATAACCCTTTTTATAATATTCCACCAATAATTTTCGTCATCAAACTAGCAAATTAAAATTTCGTGATCATTTCCATGATCTCATTACTTCTCTGAACAAATTTTGTCATTTCTTCAGGAGTTAATGTTGTATGACTTAACATGGCAAGATCATACAGCTGTTCACAAATAATCTTTGCATTTTGGGCATCTCCATGCTCAAACAGATATTTCACAAGTGTATTATTTGCATTTAGAGTCAGAACCTGTGCAGGAGCACCAAACATATTAGGGTCCATACCAGGCATTGCATACATCTTCATCATATCCTGCATACGTCTGCTTTCTTCAGATAAAGTGATGATAGAAGAAATCTTTGCATCTTTTAATTTTTCAACGTGAACTTCAAGGTTTTCTTTGTTTAAAGTCTTTCTAAACAGGTCAGTTAAAGAAGTCTTGATTTCATCTAATTCTTTTTCATCTACATCTTCTTTAAGGGCATCTTCGACATCCGCATCGATACGTTTAAATTTGATATGCTGATTCTGCTGTTCGATCTGCGTGATAAATGCAGAATCAATGTTATGATTTAAAATGACAGCATCCATATCCTGTTCTTTGAACATATTGATATACTGGCTTTGCTGAACTTCATCTGTGATATAGTATAAAGTTGTCACATCATCATCGTTTGCAGGAGCTGGAACAAGGTCGCTTAATGTTACATATTTATGTTCCATATTCTTAAATAAGATGTAATCTTTGATCTTATCTGCGAATTTCTGGTCACGGATGAATCCAAATTTGATAAATGGACTGATATCATCCCAGTATTTTTCATAAGATTCACGGTCTGTCTTGCACATACCAGTTAACTTATCAGCAACTTTCTTTGTGATGTAATCAGAAATTTTCTTCACGAATCCATCGTTCTGAAGAGCACTTCTTGATACGTTCAGTGGAAGGTCAGGACAATCGATCACACCTTTTAATAACATTAAGAATTCAGGAATGACTTCTTTGATGTTATCGGCGATAAATACCTGATTGTTATATAATTTAATTGTTCCTTCGATAGAATCATATTCTGTATTGATCTGAGGGAAGTAAAGGATACCTTTTAAGTTAAATGGGTAATCCATGTTTAGGTGAATCCAGAATAATGGTTCTTTAAAGTCATGGAAGACTTTGTGATAGAAGTTTTTGTATTCTTCATCAGTACATTCATTTGGACGTTTATTCCAAAGAGGATGTGTATCACTTAAAGAAACAGGTCGTTTATTGATCTTAACAAGATCTTTTGCAGGGGAAACTTCTATAGTTTCTTTTGTACCGTCTTCGTTTTCTTTTTCTTCAGTTTTTGCATCTTCATGGATGTGTTCTACAACGACATCATCGTCTTTTACCTGATCTTCTGGGATTGTCTCAAATTCTTGTTCGGCACCTTCTACAGATAAGAAAATCTCTGTTGGCATGAAAGAGCAGTATTTCTCGATGATCTCTCTTGCACGGTATTCATTTGCGAATTCTGTGCTTTCTTCATTTAAGAATAAAGTGATCTCTGTACCAACCGTTTCTTTTGTACCTGTTGCCATTGTGTATTCTGTACCACCATCACAAGTCCAGTGAACAGGTTCTGCTCCTTCTTTATAAGAAAGAGTGTCAATCGTAACTTCGTCCGCTACCATAAATGCAGAATAGAAACCAAGACCAAAATGTCCGATGATCTGGTCACCTTCTGTTTTGTCTTTGTACTGTTCTAAGAACTGAGTTGCACCAGAAAATGCGATCTGAGTGATGTATTTTTCAACTTCATCAGCAGTCATACCAAGACCAGTATCGATGAATTTTAAAGTTTTCTTCTCAGGATCAAGGATAACTTCAACTTTGTTTTTATGTCCTTCTGGGAAATTGTATTCTCCCATCATATCTAATTTCTTTAATTTTGTGATGGCATCACATCCGTTAGAGATTAATTCACGAAAGAAAATATCGTGATCGGAATAAAGCCATTTCTTAATGATTGGGAAAATATTATCGCTGTTAATGGAAAGAGTTCCTTTTGTTTCTGCCATAATTTGTACACTCCTTTATCTAAAAATATTATGATCTTAATCAAGTGTTCTATGTCAAATAGAACTTTTACAAAGAGTATTGTAGAACCAAAGTTGATAAAAGTCAAGTAAAAATTAGCACTCATGAAAAAAGAGTGCTAACAATTAACTGCCGGTGTTTTCTTTTTATATAAATACTAGTATAATAGAAAGAAAACAGTAAAAAACAAAATCAGAAAGAGACAACCAATGAACAAAATAAACTACCAAAAACAATTAGATAAAGTAATCGAAAACTTAGGAGAAACCAAACCAACCCTATTACTCCACAGCTGCTGTGCTCCATGTAGCAGCTATGTCATGGAATATCTCTCCCAATATTTTGATATCACTATTGACTACTACAATCCAAATATCGACTCCAAAGAAGAGTATGAAAAAAGAGTCCACGAACAACAGCGTCTGGTCAGTGAAATGAATCTTCCTATTAAAGTGATCGATGTTGGATATGCCCCGCAGACTTTTTTTGATATGGTAAAGGGCTATGAACAGGAACCAGAAGGTGGTAAGAGATGTTATCGTTGTTACAAATTAAGATTGGATCAGGCGGCAAAACTTGCCCAAGAAGGTGGATATGATTATTTCACAACAACCCTTACGATTAGTCCATTAAAAAATGCTGCATGGCTGAATGAACTTGGACAGAAAGCAGGAGAATTAGCAGGAGTCAGATTTCTTCCATCTGATTTTAAAAAGAAAGGTGGTTATCAGAGATCTATTCAATTATCGAAAGAATATGATTTGTATCGTCAGAATTTCTGCGGATGTGTTTTTTCTAAAAGAGAGAGTGAAGAGCGGATGCATAAAGAAAAAAACATATAAAAATACAAAAAAGTACTTGCATCGACAAAAAATATATGATAAAATTTTTACAATTTGTAGAGAAATATTTCTGAAATAAAAAATAACTTGGGTATTGGAAGGACAAGATTGCTGAATTTCCAATACTTAGCTTTGTAATTTTTATTTTAGGGTATTTCTTTTTTTTATATAAAATCAAGGGTTTTGGCAAAACTCTTATTTTATAAATAGGAAGTTAGTTCTTCCTGACAAAATACAACCCTATGAAAGAGACTTTTTAGGAGGAAAAATTACATGAACGCATTTTTGATATTGGAAGACGGACACGTATTTGAGGGAAAAAGTTTTGGAGCCCAAAAAGAAGTGATCTGTGAAGTCGTATTTAATACTTCCATGACAGGCTATTTAGAAGTATTAACAGATCCTTCCTATCAGGGACAGGGAGTCGTAATGACTTACCCACTGATAGGAAATTATGGAGTATGTCTAGAGGACATCGAATCTGAAAAACCTTGGCACTCAGCCTTTATCGTAAGAGAAATCTCAAGAACTTCAAGCAACTTCAGAAGAGAAGAAGACTTAGAAGATTATCTGAAAGAACATGACATCCCAGGTATTTGTGGTGTTGACACAAGAGCTATCACAAAGATCTTAAGAGAACATGGATGCATGGGTGGAATGATCACCACAAATCCTGATTTCAATTTAGATGAAATCCTTCCAAAATTAAAAGAATATACAGTAACAGATGCAGTAAAAACTGTTTCCAGAACAGAAAAAGAACATTTCAATGGAGATGGATTTAAAGTTGCATTATTAGACCTTGGAACAAAGAATAACATTATTCGTTCTTTAGAAAAACGTGGATGTGATGTAACAGTTTATCCAGCAGATACAACAGCAGAAGAAATCTTAGGAGATCAGCCAGACGGTATCATGTTATCAAACGGACCTGGAGATCCAAAAGAATGTGTACAGATCATCAAAGAGATCAAGAAGTTATATGACAGCGAGGTACCTATCTTTGCAATCTGTTTAGGACATCAGTTGATGGCACTTGCAACAGGTGCAGACACAGAAAAAATGCGTTGGGGACATCGTGGAGGAAATCATCCGGTGAAAGACTTAAAGAGCGGAAGAGTTTATATTTCTTCTCAGAACCACGGATATGTGATCAAGGAAGAAACAATTGATCCAGATGTTGCAGAAGTTTCCTTTATTAATGTAAATGATAAAACAATCGAAGGATTAGACTATAAAAATAAAAACATTCGAACAGTTCAGTTCCATCCAGAAGCATGCCCTGGACCACAGGATACAGCTTACTTATTTGATGAATTTATGGATAGAATGAAAGGAGCAAAAAATGCCTAAGAGAGAAGATATAAAGAAAGTACTTGTAATCGGATCAGGACCGATCGTTATTGGACAGGCAGCAGAATTTGACTATGCAGGAACACAGGCTTGTAGAGCACTTCAGGAAGAGGGAGTGGAAGTAGTCTTAGTAAACTCAAACCCTGCAACGATCATGACAGATAAAGACATTGCAGATAAAGTATATATTGAGCCATTAACAGCTTCTGTCATCGAAAAGATCATTGAAAAAGAAAAACCAGACAGCATCCTTCCAACACTTGGTGGACAGGCAGCCTTAAATCTGGCCATGGAATTAGTAGAGAGCGGATACCTTGAAAAATCCGGAGTGAAATTGATCGGTACATCTCCATCTACGATCAAAAAAGCAGAAGACCGTTTAGAATTCCAGCAGACAATGGAAAAGATCGGGGAACCGATCGCCGCAGGACAGGTTGTTAAAACAGTAGAAGATGGTGTGGAATTCGCTAAAGTGATCGGATATCCAGCAGTACTTCGTCCAGCATATACACTTGGAGGAAGTGGTGGAGGAATCGCCCATAACCAGGAAGAATTAGAGACGATCCTTGAGAATGGTCTTCGTCTAAGCCGTGTAGGTGAAGTATTAGTAGAACGTTACATCGGTGGATGGAAGGAAATCGAATACGAAGTAATGCGTGATGAAAATGGAACATGTATTACAATCTGTAACATGGAAAACATCGACCCAGTTGGTGTTCATACAGGAGACAGTATCGTAGTAGCTCCATCTCAGACTTTAGGAGATAAAGAATACCAGATGCTTCGTACATCTGCATTAAACATCATCACAGAATTAGATGTTCATGGTGGATGTAACGTACAGTACGCATTGAATCCAGACAGCTTTGAATACTGTGTTATTGAGGTAAACCCTCGTGTCAGCCGTTCTTCAGCCTTAGCTTCCAAAGCAACAGGATACCCAATTGCGAAAGTAACAGCAAAGATCGCAATCGGATATACATTAGATGAGATTGAAAATGCAGTAACGAAGAAAACATATGCAAGTTTTGAGCCAATGCTTGACTACTGTGTTGTTAAAATGCCTAGACTTCCATTCGATAAGTTTATTCATGCAAAACGTACTCTGACAACTCAGATGAAAGCAACTGGAGAAGTTATGAGTATCGGAACAAACTTCGAAGGGGCATTAATGAAAGCAATCCGTTCCTTAGAGCAGCATGTGGACAGTTTGATCTTCGGTGATTACGATAAATTAACAGACGATGAGTTATTAAAAGAACTTGAAAAGATCGATGATCTTCGTATCTATGTGATCGCAGAAGCGATCCGTCGTGGATTTGATTACGATACGATCTTTAATATTACAAAGATCGATCGTTGGTTCTTAGATAAGATTGCAGTTTTAGTTGAGATGGAAAAGAAATTAGCCAAAGCTGATACATTAGACAAAGAATTATTACAGGAAGCAAAACGCTTAGAATTCCCAGACAAGGTAATCGGAAGCTTAACAGGTAAGACAGAGCGTGAGATCAAAGAATTAAGAAATGAATATAATATCCATGCAGCATATAAGATGGTAGATACATGTGCAGCCGAGTTTGATGCAGCAACACCTTACTACTATTCTTGCTATGATGGTGAGAACGAAGTGAAAGAAACATCCGAAAAGAAAAAAGTCATGGTACTTGGTTCTGGACCGATCCGTATCGGTCAGGGTATCGAATTTGACTTCTGTTCTGTACACAGCGTATGGGCATTAAGTAAAGAAGGATACGAGACGATCATCGTAAACAACAACCCTGAAACAGTTTCTACAGACTTTGACGTTGCTGATAAACTTTACTTCGAGCCATTAACAGCAGAAGATGTAGAAAGTATCGTAGATCTTGAAAAACCAGATGGTGCGGTTGTACAGTTTGGTGGACAGACAGCGATCAAATTAACAGAAGCACTGATGAAGATGGGAGTACCGATTCTTGGAACAAGTGCTGAAAATGTCGATGCAGCCGAAGACAGAGAATTATTCGATGAGATCTTGGAAGAATGCTGTATTCCAAGACCAAAAGGAACAACAGTATTTACATGTGAAGAAGCATTAGAAGTTGCTCATAAACTTGGATATCCAGTTCTTGTAAGACCTTCTTATGTACTTGGTGGACAGGGAATGCAGATTGCTGTATCTGATGAAGATATCACGGCATTCATGGAAGTTATCAACCGTTATGAACAGGAACATCCAATTCTGATCGATAAATATCTGGTTGGTAAAGAAGTCGAAGTCGATGCTGTTTGTGATGGAACAGATATCCTGATCCCAGGAATCATGGAACATGTGGAACGTGCTGGAATCCATTCAGGAGACAGTATTTCTGTATATCCATCTATCAATTTAACAGATAGAATTAAGAGAATCATTGCAGAATATACAAGAAAACTTGCAAAATCATTACATGTTATCGGACTGATCAACATTCAGTTTATCGTAGCAGATGATGAAGTATATGTTATCGAAGTAAACCCAAGATCCAGCCGTACAGTGCCTTACATCAGTAAAGTTACAGGTATTCCGATCGTAGCGTTAGCAGCGAAAGTGATCACTGGAGCGAAGATCAGAGACCTTGGATATGAACCAGGACTTCAGAAAGAATCTGAATACTATGCAGTGAAGAAACCAGTATTCTCTTTTGAAAAATTAAGAGGAGCAGAGATCAGCCTTGGGCCTGAAATGAAATCTACAGGTGAATGTCTTGGAATTTCTAAGAATTTCCATGAAGCGTTATACAAAGCATTCTTAGGAGCTGGAGTAAATCTTCCAAAATACAAGAAGATGATCTTAACAGTGAAAGACTCCGATAAGATCGATGCGATTGATATTGGACGCAGATTTGAAGCATTAGGATATGAGATTTTCTCAACAAAGAGCACTTGCAGAGTCTTAAATGAAGCTGGAGTTCATGCAAAACAGATTAATAAATTAGAAGAAGAATCTCCAAACTTGCTAGATCTCATTTTAGATGATAAAATTGACTTAGTCATTGATACACCATCTCAGGGTGTAGGTCGAAGCAGAGATGGATTCCTGATCCGCCGTTACGCAATCGAAACAGGAGTAACATGCCTTACAAGTCTTGATACGGCAGATGCTCTACTGACTAGTTTGGAAACAGGAAACAGAGATCAGCTCAGCGTAGTTGATATCGCACAGATTTAATTAAGAAGTAAGAAGGAGTGATGTTATGGGTCGATACACAAAACAGGATGTGATAGACCTCGTCAGAGAAAATGATGTCGAATTTATCAGACTACAATTTTCTGACTTGTTCGGAACAATGAAGAACGTCGCGATCACCGCAAGACAGCTTGAGAAAGCATTGGATAATAAGTGTACATTTGATGGATCTAGTGTAGATGGATTTGTTCGTATTGAAGAATCAGATATGTATTTATATCCAGATCTTGACAGCTTTGCGATCTTCCCGTGGAATGCGGGAGGAAACCGCGTAGCAAGATTGATCTGTGATGTATACGGACAAGATGGACTTCCATTTGCCGGAGATCCAAGAAATGTATTAAAACGAGTGATGGTTGAGTGCCAGAAGATGGGTTATAAATTTAACGTCGGTCCGGAATGTGAATTTTTCTTATTCCACACAGATGAAGAAGGCTGTCCAACGACGGTTTCTCATGAGAAAGCCGGATATTTTGATGTAGCTCCGTTAGATCTAGGAGAAAGTGCCAGAAGAGATATGATCTTGAATCTTGAAGATATGGGATTTGAGATCGAGGCATCTCATCATGAAGTTGCACCAGCACAGCATGAGATCGACTTTAAGTATGACAATGCCTTAAGAACGGCCGATAACATCCTCACATTTAAATTTATTGTAAAATATATCGCTAAAAGACATGGACTTTATGCAAGTTTTATGCCAAAACCAATCACTGGAGTGGACGGTTCAGGAATGCATCTTAATATGTCTTTATGGAAGAATGGAAAGAATATTTTCGCTGATTCTAAGAATGATCTTGGAATCAGTGAGGAGGCTTTTCACTTCATGGCTGGAGTTATGGAACATGCAAATGAGATGTGCCTGATCACAAATCCACTGGTAAACTCTTATAAGAGAATCGTGCCAGGATATGAGGCACCTGTGGATGTTTCATGGTCACCATCGAACAGAAGTCCACTTATCAGAGTACCAGCAGCCCGTGGAAGCGGAACAAGGCTTGAATTTAGAAGTCCTGATTCTGCTGCGAATCCTTACCTTGCACTGGCAGTCAGCCTTGCAGCAGGATTAGACGGGATCAAGCGCAAATTAACACCTGGAAAAGGTTCTATGAAGAATCAGTATGAGATGGCTGAGGGAGAAAAACAAGAAGCAGGGATCAATACACTGCCAAGAGATATGAAAGAAGCTCTTGAGATTTTCAAACAAAGCACCTATATGAAAGAACTTTTAGGAGATCATATTTTTAACAAGTATGTTGAAGCTAAGAGTGCTGAATGGGAGTCTTACCAGCAGTTCGTATCACAATGGGAAGTCGATCATTATTTATACAAGATCTAATGATTGATATATACATGATACGGGAGGTGAGAAGCTTGGTAAACGTCATCGTTTTATTCCCGAAACAAGAAATTGCCAGAAGCATCAGGAATCTTCTGGTAAGAAGTGGTTTTGAAGTGACCGCTGTATGTGCAACGGGTGCACAGGTAGTCCAGCGTATGGAAGGTGTTGAAGAAGGACTGGTCGTCTGTGGATACAAATGTTCCGATATGATCTACAGTGAATTAAGAGAATATCTTTCTGGAGAGGTCAAGATGTTACTGATCGCTTCTCGCCAATATTTAGATGACTGCGTGTATCCGAATGTCATAGGACTTTCGATGCCGTTAAAAGGGTATGAATTAGTCGAGAAAACGAGAGAGATCGTTACCGAAATTTCTGAGAAGCAAAGACGAAGAAAACAACGTCCAAAACAGCGTACGAGAGAAGAAGTCCGTCTGCTGGATGAAGTCAAAGAATTACTGATGCAGAATAATCAGATCACAGAGAGTGAAGCCCACGCATATATACAACAAAGAAGCATGAACAGTGGAGTGGGTCTTATCGAAATGGCAAAGATGATCAAAGAATCATTAACATATCAAAACTAGGAGGAATTTATGTTTAAAATTAACGACAACTACTTGAAACTGCCTGGAAGTTACTTATTTTCAACAATTGCGAAAAAAGTAAACGCATATTCCGAGGCAAACCCTGACAAAAATATCATTCGTTTAGGAATTGGAGACGTAACACAGCCTCTGGCACCAGCAATCATCGACTCTTTACACAAAGCCGTAGACGAAATGGGTCATGCAGAAACATTTCATGGATACGCACCAGATCTTGGATATGAATTTTTAAGAAATGCAATTGCAAAAAATGATTATCAGGATCGTGGAGCAGACATCAAAGCGGATGAAATTTTCGTAAGTGATGGAGCAAAATGTGATTCAGGAAATATTCAGGAAATCTTTGCAAAAGATAACAAGATTGCTGTATGTGACCCAGTATATCCAGTATACGTAGATACAAACGTTATGGCAGGAAGAGCTGGAACATACAACAAAGAAACAGAAACATGGAGCGATGTGATCTACATGCCATGTACAGCAGAAAATAACTTTGCACCAGACTTCCCAAGCGAAGTACCAGATATCATTTACCTTTGCTTCCCAAATAACCCAACAGGATCAACGATCACAAAAGATCAGTTACAGGGATGGGTTGACTATGCAAACAAAAATGGTTGCGTGATCATCTATGATGCAGCATATGAAGCATATATTTCAGAAGATAATGTAGCACACACAATCTATGAATGTGAAGGTGCAAGAACATGTGCGATCGAATTAAAGAGTTTCTCTAAGAACGCAGGATTTACAGGAGTCCGTCTTGGATACACAGTCATTCCAAAAGACTTAAAATGCGGAGATACACAGTTACATGCATTATGGGCAAGACGTCATGGAACAAAATACAATGGAGCTCCATACATCGTACAGAGAGCTGGAGAAGCAGTTTATACTGAAGCAGGAAAAGCTCAGTTAAAAGAACAGGTTGGATATTACATGAACAACGCCAAAGTAATCTTTAACGGATTACAGGATGCAGGATACACAGTATCTGGTGGTGTTAATGCACCATATATCTGGTTAAAGACACCAGACAACATGACATCTTGGGAATTCTTCGATCACCTGTTAGAAGACGCCAACGTTGTTGGAACACCAGGATCAGGATTCGGACCAAGTGGAGAAGGATACTTCCGACTTACAGCGTTCGGTAACTATGAGAATACAGTCGAAGCGATCGAACGTATTAAGAGAATGTAATTTATTGTTTATTTCATAAGGAATTTTAAAGAATGGAATGTCAGAGTTGGTATTCCATTCTTTTTTAGATTCCGTTATAATATCAATATGGAGTTGCTTGCTATAAGAAGGATTGTAAAATAAAAAAAGCATAACTATGTAAAAAATGATAGAAATAAAGGACAGTGTTACAAAAATATATAGGAAACCTGCCCTTTATTTTATAATTGTTAGTTTTTTCTTGTATTCAATCCATTTTTTATATACAATAGAAGAAATAAAAAAACAAGATTTTCAAAAGAAGGAGATTTAAGACCAATGAAGAAGTTAGCTCTTGCTCAGGAATTAAAGGAAAATGCTTACCCAGGACGAGGAATCGTCATCGGAAGATCCAAAGATGGGAAGAAAGCGGTCACTGCATACTTTATCATGGGACGCAGTGAGAATAGCCGTAATCGTGTCTTTGTAGAAGAAGGGGAAGGAATCCGCACACAGGCATTTGATCCTGCTAAACTAGAAGATCCAAGCCTGATCATTTATGCACCAGTTCGTGTTCTTGGAGACGAGACGATCGTTACGAACGGGGATCAGACAGACACAGTATATGAAGGAAGAGAAAAGGGACTTACCTTTGAAGAATCTTTAAGAAGTCGTGAGTTTGAACCAGACGGACCAAACTATACACCAAGAATTTCTGGTCTGATGAAGATTAAAGATGGGACATTTCACTATGCAATGTCTATTTTAAAGAGTAACAATGGAAATCCAGAAAGTTGCAATCGATTTACATATACATATGAAAATCCAATCGCAGGAGAAGGACGTTTTATCCACACATATATGCATGATGGGAATCCACTTCCAAGTTTTGAAGGAGAACCTAAATTAGTAGCGATCGAAGAAGATATCGATGACTTCACAAATATACTTTGGAACAGCTTAAACGATGACAACAAAGTATCTCTGTTTGTACGTTATATTGATATTGCAACAGGAGAATATGAGACAAGAATCGTAAATAAGAACAAATAATCAGTCGATCAGCAGATCAAAGGAGAAGAAAAATGAAGGAATTAGAATTAAAGTACGGATGTAATCCAAACCAGAAACCATCAAGAATCTACATGGCAGACGGAAGTGAACTTCCAATTGAAGTATTAAACGGAAGACCAGGGTACATCAACTTTTTGGATGCATTTAATGGATGGCAGCTGGTAAGAGAATTAAAGAAAGCAACAGGACTTCCTGCCGCAACTTCTTTCAAACACGTATCACCTGCGGGAGCATCTGTAGGACGTCCAATGTCTGATACCTTAAAGAAGATCTACTGGGTAGATGATATGGGAGATTTATCTCCATTAGCATGTGCATATGCCAGAGCAAGAGGTGCAGACCGTATGTCTTCATTCGGTGACTTTATTTCTTTATCTGATGTATGTGATGCAGATACAGCACGTCTGATCAAGAGAGAAGTATCTGACGGAGTGATCGCACCAGGATACACAGATGAAGCACTGGAAATCTTAAAAGCAAAGAAAAACGGAAATTATAACATCATTAAGATCGATGAGAACTATACACCAGCACCATTAGAGCATAAACAGGTATTTGGTGTTACATTTGAACAGGGAAGACAGGAACTTCCGATCGATGATGAATTATTATCAAATATCGTGACTGAGAACAAAGAGATTCCAGAAGAAGCATTGATCGATATGAAGATTTCTTTGATCGTATTAAAATACACACAGTCTAACTCTGTATGTTTCGTAAAAGACGGACAGGCGATCGGAATCGGAGCAGGGCAGCAGTCACGTGTACATTGTACAAGACTTGCAGGACAGAAAGCAGACAACTGGTGGTTAAGACAGTGTCCAAAAGTTATGAACCTGCCATTTAAAGAAAAAATCCGTCGTGCAGACAGAGATAATGCGATCGATCTTTACATTGGAGATGAATACATGGATGTTTTAGCAGACGGAGCATGGGAAAACATCTTCACTGAGAAGCCAGAGGTCTTTACAAAGGAAGAAAAGAGAGAATGGTTAGATAAATTAACAGATGTTACATTGGGATCTGATGCATTCTTCCCATTCTTTGATAACATTGAGAGAGCACATAAGAGTGGTGTAAAATACATCGCACAGCCAGGTGGATCTGTAAGAGATGACGCTGTCATTGACTGCTGTAATAAGTACAACATGGCAATGGCATTTACAGGAATCAGATTATTCCATCACTAAAAAGTTTCTTTATATAGTCATTGAACATGAAAAACAGTATATGGTCTGAAGTATAATTTTTTGGACCATATACTGTTTTTGTATGCAAAAAAATATGAAAAACAGGAGTTGTTATTTATTTAACGAGAAAGTTTATCGGTTAAGTATATTGTATTCAATTTTATTTTTGCTATAATGTAATTGAGTTAGATAGAGCTAACCAAAGGAGTTTTTATAATAATTTTAATCCAAAAGAAATGGAGGAGTTTTCAAAATGAAACAGTTTGAAGAATGGGAAGGATTTAAAGGTAGAATCTGGAAGGAAGAAATCAATACAAGAGATTTCATCCAGGAAAACTACACACCTTATGATGGAGACGAAAGCTTCCTTGCAGGATCTACAGAAGCAACAGATAAGCTATGGGGTATCTTACAGGGACTTCAGAAAGAAGAACGAAAAAAAGGTGGAGTTCTTGACATGGATACAGATATCGTATCTTCTTTAACTTCTCATGGACCTGGTTATATCAGTGAAGAAACAAAAGATTTAGAACAGATCGTTGGTCTTCAGACAGATAAACCATTAAAACGTGCATTTATGCCATATGGTGGTATCAAAATGGCAGAAGAATCTTGTCGTAACTATGGTTATGAACCAAGCGAAAGATTGCATGAAATCTTTACAAAATATTCAAAGACTCATAACACAGCTGTTTTCGATGCTTACACACCAGAAATGAAAAAAGCAAGACATAACAAGATCATCACAGGTCTTCCAGATACTTATGGACGTGGTCGTATTGTAGGTGATTATCGTCGTGTTGCTTTATACGGAATTGACTACTTATTAGAAGAAAAAGAAAATGATTTTGCAAACTGTGGATGCGGTGTGATGACAGATGATGTGATCCGTCTTCGTGAAGAAATTGCAGAACAGAAAAAAGCATTAAAAGGTATGAAAGAAATGGCTCAGATCTATGGATTTGATATTTCAAGACCAGCAAAAACTGCAAAAGAAGCAATCCAGTGGATGTACTTTGGATACTTAGCAGCGATCAAAACTCAGAATGGAGCTGCCATGAGTATCGGACGTGTCGCTACATTCCTTGATATCTATATCCAGCGTGACCTTGACAAAGGAATCATCACAGAAGAAGAAGCTCAGGAAATGATCGATCATTTAACAATGAAATTCAGAATGGTAAAATTCGCAAGAATTCCTTCTTACAACCAGTTATTCTCAGGAGACCCAGTATGGGCAACACTTGACCTTGCTGGTATCGGCGTGGATGGACGTTCCATGGTTACAAAGACTGACTTCCGTTTCTTGCATACATTAGAGAACATGGGACCATCTCCAGAACCAAACATCACGGTATTATATTCATCTGATCTTCCAGAAAACTTCAAGAAATATGCAGCTGATATCTCTATCCGTACAAGTTCTATCCAGTACGAAAATGATGATGTTATGAAACCAGTATGGGGAGATGATTATGCAATCTGTTGCTGTGTATCTGCAACTAAGACTGGTAAGGAAATGCAGTTCTTTGGTGCAAGAGCAAACCTTGCAAAATGCTTATTATATGCGATCAACGGTGGTGTGGACTGCAAATCAAAACAGCAGGTAGGACCTTCTTACAAACCAATCATGTCTGAATATTTAGACTATGACGAAGTTATGGAGAAATATGATGTTATGATGGACTGGTTAGTAGATCTTTATGTGAACACATTAAACTTGATCCAGTATATGCATGACAAATATTACTATGAAGCAGCGGAATTAGCATTAATGGATACAGAACTTGAAAGAACATTTGCAACAGGAATCGCAGGATTCTCTCATGCAGTTGACTCTTTAAGTGCGATCAAATATGCAAAAGTAAAAGCAATCCGTGATGAAGATGGATTAGTTGTAGACTATGAGATCGAAGGAGACTTCCCTAAATACGGAAACGATGATGACAGAGCTGATGATATCGCAGTATGGCTGTTAAGAACATTCTTAGCGAAGATCAAAAAACATCATACATATCGTAATTCTGAGCCTACAACATCTATCCTTACGATCACATCTAACGTTGTATACGGAAAAGCAACAGGAACAATGCCAGATGGTAGAAAAGCAGGAGAACCATTAGCACCAGGAGCTAACCCAAGTTATGGTGCAGAACAGAACGGATTATTAGCATCCTTAAACTCTGTAGCTAAACTTCCATATGAATGGGCATTAGATGGTATTTCTAATACACAGACGATCAACCCAGATGCATTAGGACATGAAGAAGGCGAAAGGATCAACAATCTTGTAAATGTTATGGACGGATACTTTGATCAGGGAGCTCACCACTTAAATGTAAACGTATTTGGTAAAGAAAAACTGATCGATGCGATGGAACATCCTGAAAAAGAAGAATATGCAAACTTTACGATCCGTGTATCTGGATATGCAGTAAAATTCATCGACTTAACAAGAGAACAGCAGATGGACGTTATTTCCAGAACATGCCATGCAACAATGTAATTTAAATTAGTGGAATAGAACTATGAATGAAAAAATAACCGGAAAAATCCATTCCATCGAGACTTTTGGTCTCGTGGATGGTCCCGGTGTGCGGTTTATCGCTTTCATGCAAGGCTGCCGGATGAGATGCAAATATTGTCACAATCCGGAGACTTGGCAGGAAAACTGTGGTGAAGACTGGCAGGCAGAAGCCCTCTTAAAGAGGGCTTTGCGTTACCGCATGTACTGGGGAAGTGATGGAGGAATTACAGTCAGCGGTGGAGAACCCCTTCTACAGATCGAGTTCTTGATCGAATTTTTTAAATTGGCAAAACGAGAAGGAATCCATACTGCACTTGATACCTCTGCTAATCCATATACAAAAGAAGAACCATTTCACAGCAAATGGTTAGAATTAATGAAATACACTGACCTTGTCATTCTAGACTTAAAAGAAATGGACGAGGAAAAACATAAGAAATTGACAGGCTGTCCAAACAGTAATATTTTAGCAATGGCACAGGAAATCTCAGACCTCGGAGTAGATCTGTGGATCCGTCACGTGCTAGTGCCAGATTTAACAGACGATGAAAAAGGACTAGCAGACTTAAAACATTTTATCGATGGACTAAAAACAGTTAAGAGAGTAGAAATCTTGCCATACCATACACTTGGACTCTTTAAATGGGAAAAATTAGGAATAAAATACCCATTAGAAGGCGTAAATCCACCAAGCGAAGAAGCTGTAGCAAAGGCAGAAAAGATTCTTGGTATTGAGAAAGATTCTCAAAAATAAAGGTAGACAAAACATCCAGGATAGGATATTATAATAACAGTTAGTTAAGACTAACCAACATAAAACAAAAACAAAACATAACAAAGCTAGAAAATCTGACCAGACTTCCTTGGGTCGGATTTTTTATTTGGCTTTTTTATTGACTCATACATATGCGAAGGCTGAGAAAAAGACAAAAGTGAAAAATCAAAGATAGTTTTTGTATACAAATTCGTTATAATTATCACTAATCTTGACAAAGGCAAGCTTGATTTATATAATGGTTATAATAATAACCAGTTTAGATGGAAGGAAGAATAATGAAATTAATAGAATTATCAGAAGTAGAAATACTTATCATGAAAAGTATTTGGAAACTTGGGGATGGGATTACGGTATATGAAATTATTGATTATCTAGATCAAGTATATGACAGGAAATATACAAGAAGCACAGTAAAGACATATATCACAAAATTAAAGAAAAAAGGATTTGTAGATACACAAGTGAAAGGCAATTACAGCTATGTCACAGCAAAGATCACAGAAGAAATGTATCGTGAAGAACAGATGGAATTGATGAAGGATTTTTGGCATGATGGGTCGGTGAAGGAATTGGTTCAGACGTTAACACACACAATATCAAAAGAAGAGAAAGAAGAATTAAAGGATTTGATCAATGATTTGGATGATTAAAAAAATATATATTTATGTCATCAGTATGATACTGCTGAATGGTTTGGTGGGAAGTATTTCGTATATGTGCTTTCGCAAGATAAGGCAGCGACTAGAGAAAAAAGGACTGATCAGTATGTGCATTACTGTTTTAAGAGGAGCAGTTTTATCATTTCTGATGCCAATTGTAATTGTATTGATCTATTTCATTTATTATGTATATGAAGAAGATTATACAATGTTTGCACTGTCTCCATTGGTAGGATGGGTATTTTTTGTTGTAGGAATCATTTGGACGATTGGATTTTTAAAAGCTATACTGAAAACAATACGTATTCAGGCACAAATGAATCAATTACGAAAGAGGGCATGTGTATGCAGCAGATCTATTTTAGATTGCAAGAATCAATGGAAAGAAGAAGTAGGTGTTTGTAGAAATGTCGAAATCAAAACCGTATATGGATTGGCGGTACCGATTATTTGCGGATTTCTAAAACCGATGATTTTGCTTCCAGAAAGAGAATATAACAAAGAAGAATTAAAGATTATATGCATCCATGAGTTGATTCACTGTAAGCATAAAGATATTTTGTGGAAACAGTTATGCGGACTTGTAAGGGTCATTCATTGGTGGAATCCATTAGTAAAACAATTAGATATGGATGTAGACAGCTGGAATGAAACATACTGCGATTTAGAATCAATCACAATTATGAAAAGCAAAAAAAGATATTTTACAACAATCTGTGAAATCGGAATATCACCATTTGCAAAAGGAGCATATCTGTGCGCAGCATTAGGAGAAGACAAAAGTCAATTAAAGACACGAATTTTAAGAATTAAATCAATTGAAAACAAAAATACAAGGAATGTAATGGCAGGAACATTCCTTTGTATAGGATTATCTTTCGTGGTCGTTGCGATAATTATTCTAAGCACGATCGGCTATCATAAAATTTATGTAGAAACAGTCTGGGCAACGGAAATAGAAGAGGATCTTCCTGAAGAAGAGACAGAATATACAATGGATTTGAAAGAATATACTGCAAAAAGGATCGGGACAAACTTAGCAGTTACAAAGCTAAAACAAAATATCAAAAAAGGAGAAGAAATAGATGTAGTTCAGCCAGTAAATGCCAAAACAAGGTTAGAAACAAAAGAGCTGAGATTAAAAAAAGGTGAGAGAATTGAGCTGACCGTTTTTTCATCTAAAGAAATACAAAGAGACGATAAGGATTTTGTGGCAGGAATTATAGATGAGACAGGAAAAGAACGATATGTGATGCATGCGGTCGATATTATACATGACTTTTATGTGAAAAAAGATGGAAAATATAAAGTATTCGTTGAAAATCGTTATAAAAAGAAGATAAAAATAGGAATAGCGATTTGTGTGGAGGAATGATAAATGAGGAAACACATAGTTCGTTTTATGGTATTTTATATATTAAGCATTGGGTGTTTACTGGGAATTGTTATATATTCGTATCAAAATAAGATTGATCGTCATAATGAACAAGTGGAGATAGAATACCCTGGAGTATGGAAGTTATCAGATGAATATGATAATAGAAATTCTAGCTATATGGAATTCCTTCATCAGAAAAACTCTCTCAGTATTTTAAAAAAAGTATATAAAGAATTAGAAAAAGTAGAGTTATACAGAGAATATTCCAGACAGATTCTATCTTATCATGAATATTTTCGTGGGAATGAAAAACTTGCATCTGGATCATATAATGACAAAACGGAAGATGGATATCTTACAAATTTAACTGTACTTCAGATGCCAGAGAAAATGATAAGTGAAAAGAAGATAGAACAACATATTGAAAAAGGTCGTTGCTTTACTTTAAAAGAGTATCAAAGACCTTTGAATCAAGAGATTCCATTAATTGCAGGATATGATTATCAAAAAGTTTTCCATTTGAATCAGAAAATTAAGGCAGGATATTTGGGAACTGAAAATTGTACGTTTAAAATAGTTGGGTTTTTACATAAGAATACTAGGTTGTCATCGGAATTAAATCTTGATGAAACATTGATTATGCCAACAGTAAGTAAAATGAAAACAATGAAACAAGAGAATGAAAAAATATTAATGTCAGTAAAATGTTCAGGTTATTTTTGTTATAAGAATGAGAAAGAGTATCGTCAAATAAGTAATTTGCTAAAAAGAATACGCAGGGAGACAGGTTATCGTTATGTGATACCGCAGATGAAATGGAAATCAAATAATTTATTACCAATGACAACTGAAAAAGCATTGATATTCATTAGTTTAAATTTGCTACTAGAATTCATCGTTGTATATAAAGTACTGGCTGTGAATACAAGAAAAGTGAAAACATTGGTATATAAAACAGTAGCCCTATGTACAAGTGGGAGTATATTTGCAAATGTATTTTTGCGGTTCTTGTTTCCTAAACACATAAAAATAATTCAAATATATTTTTCTGATTTTGTGGCTTATATGATAATAGTATTTTTGTTATGTGCAGGAATGATTGGATTAAAGGAGAAAAGAACATGATGGAGAAAATTCTGCTTGGGAGTAGTTATCTAGCTCAAGCTATTGTTATGGCAACGATTGCATTTGCAGTCATAAGCACAATTTACTATTTACGATATAATAAAAAGATTATATGTCAGCCAGGATGGATCATAAAATACATATTTTTGGTTTACATAGCAACCGTTGGCATGGTCACGAGAGTATTAGACATCACATCATGGTCATATGGAGGATTTACAGCCTGGAATATTGTACCATTTGTGAATGAAAGCTGGAAATTGATGCTGTTAAATACATTAATGTTTCTGCCAATGGGATTTTTTGTTCCCATATTTATAAAGAAAATAAAATGGAACTATGGAAAAGCAATAATTGTAGGGGCATTGATATCTTTGATGATTGAGTTTGTACAAGTTGTATTTGCAGGAAGAATTGGTGATATTGATGATATCATTTTTAATACACTAGGATTTCTGATCGGTTATATCCTAGAGAACCTATTGCAAAAAATTCTTTTGAAAAAGCAATTAGGATTTGGAACAGAGGCATTGGTACTGGTTATGATTAATGGATTTTTAAGTATCCCATTTTATGAGAAGACGGTGTCAATTGGAGATATGATTTTGGATAGTTTGAGTCTCAACAGTTGGTCAGGAAATAGTGGATATATATTGTCATATAACGGCATCCATTACACAATGATCCCATGTATAATACTAGCAGTCATCAGTTGGGCTATAGCACATAGACATCCAAAAGACTATGGTGCTAAAACAGCGAAAATAATCAGTATATTTATGATTGTTTGCTTCATTGGAAATTTTATTCAGATTTTAAGCCAAGATAGTATTATACCAATGCTTGCTGCATCCATTGTGTGTGCGGTAATAAGTCGAAAAACTATTAGATATTAGGAATTTGACATTCCATGAAAAATATGAGATATTATAGTATAAACATTAAGGAGAATAAGATATGAAAAAATTATCAATACTACTTGCAGGGGTATGCCTACAAAGCCAAAGGAAAAGTAACAAAGCAACAAGTCAGGGAACTAAAAAAAGAACACTCCGGTAAAGATGAAGGAAACATCATTATCTGGGAAGCAGAAGAAGCTAAATAGAGGTGGAAGCAATGTTAATACCAGATTTAATTATACAGCTGATCGCAGTAGTTATTGGGGTAGCACTATATGCAACTATATTTAAAATATTAAAAAACATAATATATAAAATAATACATTAAAACATGACAGTATTATTTTTAGAAAAATGGTTATAATTTAGCCAATATATTTTGTTAATCAATAATTATTGTTAACAAACTTCAAATATGTAAGAGAATATCTCGTATTCAAATAAAAAATAGTTGCTGGTGTAGTAAGTTTGAAGAGACTTCTTAATTAATCAATTTTAAAGAGTTGGAGCTCCAAAATGATTAAAAAGTCTCTTGAGGCTTATTTTTTTACCTTAAAGACCAAAATTGTATTTTGTAAAAAACAATTTTAAAACATGTCCGTATTTTGTTTCGTCAGTACAGAGATTGTGTAAGGAACTTTAAAAAGATGACACGAAATCAAAAAAGATGCAGTAAGGGGGCTGTAAAAAACCCTCTGAGCATTTTGTTTAGTGTAAGAATCTTTTTTTACTTCTTACACGAACCTTGAAAACGAAACAGCCTGCCCATAGTGATACCAGAACTGAATAGGCATTCAGTGTGTCTTTTCTGGTTAATACGTCCCGGAAACATCAGCACCCGGTACAGGAACGGATATGGGATGAGAACAGGAATTTAATAAACGAAGGAGGTTTGCAATAAAGCAGATGGGTTTGATTATTTCCTTTATTGGATTTTGGTAGGATGTCCCTATGGTATCAGAAAAATGTGTATGTTTCTTGTGCCGAAGAATTTTGGAATTGCAGGAAGTATGGGAATACTGGCACTGAATTGTATCGTTGGAGGTCTGATTGGTGGTATTATTGTTTTTGTGAGGATTATCGTTATATTTACGCAGATAATAAAAGTAATAGCAGGACACTTCTGGACACAATGTCCAAAGGTGTAAAAGAAAAAAGGGCAACAAAAAAGGCATTGTCAATCAATCATAAACAATACCTCTACTTGTCATCTGGAACATAACACCGGCATGGTTCAGATCCATTTCTGTTACATCACAGAACGGGATTTTATGTTTTGCCTGTCTGCCAAGTTCCCTATAATAATTCTTGACTGTTCTGTCTATGACTTTGCGGATAAGGCAGTCAAACTGTAGCCTTATGGCACTCTCAAATGAAGAAGGTTTCATAATCTCACCTCCTGTGCAATGTAAAAGCGTAGAGATTCTTACATCTTTCCGCTCTGACACTCACCACAGAGATGAGATTTGTTATCCTGTCTTTAAATGGATTTAAAAATATTTTCAAACAGCAAAAAAGCACAAGAACAACGGTATATGGTTCTTGTACTCCTTTGATTATTCCTATTGTGTAATGTGAAAAACCACATTTACAAGCGCAGGGAATTATTGTATTAAAATAAATTTTTTTAACAGTAACGGATTTTTTAAATTAATGTACTCGAATAGGTTTGTCATAAGGCGTGTTCTCCTATAACCGCCTCAACGCTCCTATGAAATACCGTTAAAAAAACGATAGTCTCTCAACCATCGTTTTCATATATAAATTATGACACACAAATAAGAAACTGTGGATGGCGGTTTTTTTATTACCGCCACACAGCATTTTTCAATTTCATTTTTGAAAAAATATTCTGGCAGAAGAATTATTAACAAGTTATCTTTTCTTAATGATATTCTCAATGCTAATTATTTTCTGAACCCATTCTTTATAAAAATCAGGTTCATGGGAAACAAGTAACACTGTGCCTTTAAATTCTTTTAATGCAATTTTTAAAGATTGCTTTGCTTGAATATCTAAATGATTTGTCGGCTCGTCCATGATAATAAAATTACAAGGAGTAAGAATTAACAGGCATATCTTTACCTTTGCCTGTTCTCCACCGCTTAATGTGCCAATAGCCTGCATTGCGTGTTCGCCCATAATTCCACAACAGGCTAGATTTTTTCTCACTTCTTTTATCGTAAGTGACGGGTAACAATCAGACACTATCTGTATTGGCGTTTTTTCCTCATTCTCCCAATGTAAATCCTGTTCAAAATATCGCAGTTTCACTTGTTCTGAAAAAGAAAACGAACCATTTAAAGCACTTAATTGTCCGACTAATGTTTTCAATAAAGTTGATTTTCCAATGCCATTAAAACCTGTTATCACAACTTTTTGTCCGCCATTTACTGTAAAATTAATATCAGATAAAACAGGGTAGTGATAGCCAACCGATAAGTGCTTGACGTTTAAATGCTCCGTATTTGTCAAAGGCATTTCACGAAAATGAAAAAATGGTATAATTTCTTTTTGGTCAATGGCTTCCATTTTATCCATTCTATCCAGTTGCTTTTGTCTGCCCCTTGCCATTTTTGATTTTCTTCCTGCTATATTTTTACGGATAAATTCCTCCGTTTTCTTGATTTCCTTTTGCTGTGCGGAATATTGACGTATATAATCTTCACGTAAGGCAGTTTTCTTTCTTAAAAACTCCGAATAGGTACCATAATATTTTGTGATTTTATGATTGTCTATATCACAGATTCGATTTGATATTTTTTCTAAAAAAGCATAATCATGCGAAACAACCATAAAAGCATTATTTAAACCGCAGAGATATTCTGACAGCCAATCAACATGTTCTTTATCCAAAAAATTCGTTGGCTCATCAAGAAGCAACACGTCCGGTTTTTCAAGCAAAAGTTTTGCCAAAATTACCTTTGCTCTTTGACCGCCGCTCATTTGTGCAATGGGTCTGTCTAAACCGATTGCCAACAACCCCAAACCTGTTGCAACCTGCTCAATCTTTGTGTCAATCAGATAAAAGTCCTGCCGTTCTAATTCTTCTTGATACCTCGCAGCGGTATTTAAGTTTTGAAAATCCCCCTCCTGCATGTTCTCATACAAGTAATTCATTTTTTCTTCCAAGTCATAAAGATTTAAAAATGCAGTTTTCAAAAAACTTTTCATATCAAGTTGCAAATTAATCTCAGCGTATTGGTCTAAATAACCGATACTTGTTTTGGATTGCCATGTAACACGTCCGTCATCGGGAAGCAACTGACCCGTACAGAGTTTAATCAGCGTACTTTTTCCTGTTCCATTCTGTCCAACGATTCCAACATGTTCCTCTTTGTTTAATGAAAAATCTGCATTTTTATATAAGACGTTTTCACTAAACGAATGTGATAAATTTGTAATTTCTAATAAACTCATATTTCATGTTCCTTTCTCTGTTTTTGAGCATAAAAAAACAGGAGACAAAATACATAAAGTGCAATAGTCTCCTGCTAAAATTATGAATATATAACAAAAGACTATAGACAAAACATTGCCTATAGCCTTAATCCCTTACGTTTTATAACATACGGAAAAGAGACAATAAAACCATCTACCCACAAAGGTACATTGCTTCATTGCCACATTTCCGATGAAATCTTACGCATTTCTTTATATGCTATACTCTGTACAATGTTTCATCGGATTTAATTGTACAGAGATAAGTTTCTTTTTAGGTTGATTCGTTATATAGTAATTATTCATAATCAGTCTCCTTTGCTTGAAAACAAAGAAATTTTATCATAATCAATTTAATGTGTCAAATAAAACTACAGGTATGTGACATTTTGCAAAATTGTCACATCTGCTTTAAAGTGGCTCAAAGCCTTGTGAAATCAGTGCTTTAAGAATTTTAATTACAGTTTCTAGTCGTATTTGTGCCCCCTGTTAGATACCGGGGGCAAAGCAGTCGTGGCTAAAGTCACTCCTGCAAGGCTGGAACAGGACGACACCTTTCGCTTCGCACGGTGTCACCTGTCCTGCCTTTCTTTTAATACTCTAGCCATTTCAAAAAATAATCCTAAAGTATAAATAAAAGGTTCCGAATTATTCTTTAGAAAATTATTATTTATTTTTTCATTAGTTATAATATCTACATAGTCTTTTCCATTGAATTTGTATTTTTCCAATACTGGAGATATATCTACAGTAACATTTGCAATTATTTCCCCTTCATTATGCACTATTGCAGAATTCACAGAATGATTACCATTATCAACAATGACAAGTCCTAAAGGACTAATTAAACATGCGTTGATATTTCCAGAATGTGCATCACCATCAAATGGATTTTTATTGCATTTTCCAATATATTCTAGACTATCAAACATTCTAGTATAATTCCAAATACATGATATTATTGGTGTTTCTTCTACATTAAATTTGATACTGCATTCATGAAATTCTTCAAATGACAAATTCAACACTAAACTATAAACAATGTACCTAGTGTATTCGGCATAATTTCTATCATTATATAAACATTTGGAAATTAATTCTCCTTGTACAGAATTTGCCATAAACTTAATTAATCTATTTATTGTAGGTTGGTTATTTTGTTCTACAAGTTTTTTAAAACCATCAATAAAGTGCTTTGTATTTTCTTCGAGACGTACATTTTCTATCCTGTTATTTTTTTGTAACCTTTTAAACATATAATCACCCTTTCACTATTATTTCATAAAATTTAACATAGTACATTGATAATAACAAATATTAAGAAAACAAAATTTTAACTTTAGAATGATTTGACATAACCCTCAATATTTCTATAAATACTTTAAAATTAACAATTAATTCATTCTTGAAACCATTACAAGAAAACTTTGAATTAAGTTAATTCATTCCCACTTTAGATATTATACTTATCAGTTCATGCATTATCAAGAGTGCGAGCATTGCTTCGCAACAGGCTCTTGACAAATCCTGCTCTGATAAGTGCATGGTAATCAAGCAGAAATGAGTTAGTATGCTGTTTTACAGCAATAGAAAAGCACACCCGTTTTCAATATCAGATGTGCCTATCTACAAATCTATATTCCATTTACTACAAGCCCCGCCTGTGACTGTCTATAAGTCTTTATTTTTCAATGTTTCTTCAACAATTCTTATGAGTATATATTGTCCGTTATCATTTCAACGAAGAGGCAAAGGAAACCATGCAGGAAAAGATTAACCGGATGCTGGTTACAGAAGCAAGCCGACAGGAAATGTAGCTGAGAGAAGTGACTTGACTGAGTAAATTGAAATGGAAATATGTCTGATAGTGTGATATGATTTGAATGGCAAAAGATATTTTAAGGAACAGACATGCTAGCGTTAAGTTTGCTAAGGAGAATAATATGGAATGGTTTGGAATTGTAGCATTGTTGCTGTTACTTTGTTATTCGGCGTATCCGGGAAAAGTAAAGCGTTTAGAAACGAAAGTAAAACGATTGGAGAAAAAGCAGAGAGGAGTGGCATATATGTCAAAGCTGATTAATGATCTTGTAGGAAAACAATGTATTATCAGATCAGAGTTCATTTTTAGTTTTGCGGGAAAAACTGAATTATCCTGCAAGATAATAGACGCAGATGATGAATGGATAAAAATTTGTTATACAGAGAAAAAAGATAAGCAGGTAGTTAAGCTGATGCGAATTGAAAATATTGAATCAATAGAAGAACAGTAAGTTCTATTTTAGAAATTCAGAGGAGTAAAGAGCATGAATTATAATTTACAAAAAAATCAAAATGCAGAACAGATTTTTAAAGCATGTGGAGAAAATAATCGTGCAGAATACGGAAAGAAATTATTGGAATATCTTTCTGAGTAGCTGACCGCAGAGTTCAGAAAAGGTTTTGATAAATCGAATCTTCGTAAGATGAGGCAGTTTTATTGCACTTTTCCAATTCGAGACACACTGTGTCCTGAATTGAGCTGGTCACATTATCGTGTCTTGATGCGTATAAATGATGAACAGGCAAGAAGATTTTATATGGAAGAATGTGCAAAAGCAGCATGGAGTGTTCGTCAACTGGAACGGCAGATCAATACGATGTATTATCAGCGTATTTTAGCAAGCCGGGATAAGATAGCGGTTGCAAATGAAATTCAAACAACAGAGCCAAAACCAGAATATGAGAAAATAGTGAAAGATCCTTATGTTATGGAATTTCTGCAGATTCAGCCTGACACACATGTATATGAAGGAGATTTGGAACAGGCATTGATTGATCATCTTCAACATTTCCTTTTGGAACTTGGAAGAGGATTTTCATTTGTAGCACGCCAGAAAAGGTTTACATTGGATGGACAGGACTTTTTTATTGATCTGGTATTTTACAACTATATTTTAAAATGTTTCGTTCTCATTGACTTGAAAATGGGTAAACTGACCCATCAGGATCTAGGACAAATGCAGATGTATGTGAATTACTATACCCGTGAAATGATGAATGAAGGAGACACGCAGCCTATTGGGATTGTACTTTGTGCAGATAAGGGAGATTCTATTGTAAAATATACGCTTCCTGAAGATAATCACCAGATATTTGCATCGAAATATTTCACCTATCTGCCGTCAGAGGAAGAATTGAAACGTGAATTAAATTTGAAAGAATTTCACAAAAAAGAATAAAAACGGAAATGCAAAGCGGAAGTTATAGTAAAGGAGATTTACAATGGAGTTTTGGATTTTTATGTTGATTATGGATTTGCTTCTTCCATTTACGATGATTGGT
>ERZ773216.109-NODE-109-length-103351-cov-8.710211_pt1 | contig 103351 bp, 79 predicted proteins | sample MGYA00511259_ERZ773216 | MGnify/ENA primary metagenome ERZ773216 (study PRJEB29015, sample SAMEA2737764) | human gut metagenome | biome: human gut; feature: human-associated habitat; material: faeces | place: China | collected 2012 ... | reverse complement strand
TGAAAATACAGGTGGGGCGAGGGTAGAAATATTTTTCCTGAGTAGTCAAGAAACAAGCTAAATAGACCGCAATTAAGCTATGTAAAAGAAATTTTACATGCTTTTATCTAATATGTAAAAGCCTTTTGATAGACATTACTACTACGTTTGCTGTAATCTCATGGAAGAAGGAGGCATACAGAATTATGATAGCTGATAAAATTAAAAATGCTCGTACTATTCTTTATTACATAACTATCATTATAGTTGGGATTATATGCACATATAAGAAGAGAATAATATAACTTTTGTTATGATATCAAATGATTTTTTCATTTAATATAACATTGCATTGGATGAAAAAATGTGTTTGGAGATGAAAACATAATCGAATTGAAGGTTGACGATTCAAACATAAAAAGAGCTGGGTGGCATCTACCCAGCTCAATCTTCTACAAAAACGTACTGCTTCACTTTTTTCACCATCTTTAAAGGTTAATGCTTTAACACGAGTACCGATATGAAAATTTTCTTTTTGTGTAGTGGCAAAAATCTTGTGAAAAGCAAATTCCTGAAGCTTAATTATTCTCATGTGGAGTATGTAATTAATTGCCTTGGAAAGAATACTACTAAGGTGCGGAATATAAAAAGTTTAAAAATGCGACAAATAAAGAACTGTACAAACCATTTTGAAATAAAATTAAACTTGACTTTGCTGGAAACTGGTATTATATTAGGTTTATAAAAGTGACAAATTAGTTTACATATAACCCAAGTTGATTTATAAAACATGGAGGTGTTGATTTTGAATTTGTATTTTGAACTATTGAAAACTCCAGTATTTACCGTGGAAGATGTAAATAAATATTATGACAATATGGACAGCGCTCGCTCTGCAATCAAGCGATTGATGAAGGAGGGAATGGTGGCGAAAATCCGTAACAATATGTATACCTGCATCAGTGGAGAGACAGGGGCGCCGGTTGCTAATCGATTTCAGATAGCAAGCAAGATTACGCCAACCTCTTATGTGTCTCACCATACCGCTATGGAATATTATGGGATAACCGATCAGGTATATTACGAGGTATATGTTGCATCAGAAACCAGTTTTCGAGAGTTTGAATTTGATGGATATACGTATCGATATGTGGCGTCAAAGGATATGGAAGGCGTGGAAACGCCTGCACTAAGCGGTGGAATACGTATCACAAATCGGGAACGAACTTTGGTAGACTGTGTAAAGGATATGGATAAAATAGCTGGAATAGAAGAAGTGATACAGGATATTGGAAGTATGAAGCGAATGCAGGAGAAAAGAGTCTTGAAATATTTAGACCTATTATCGAATCAGTTCCTATACCAAAAAATGGGATTTCTTCTTTCTGAGCATAAGGAGAAGATGGGGCTTTCAGATGAATTCTTTGATACATGTAAGAGTCAGATTGGAAAGAGTAAGCGTTACCTGACGAAGGACATGTCGGGTGGACGATATGTTGATGAATGGAAGCTTGTGATACCAGAGAATATTTACAATATGAAAAATGGGGTGATAGAAGATGCCACAATATAATAGAGCAGAACTTGGACGAATGGCCACAGAAAGTGGTTTTGTGAGGGATACTTTTGAAAAGGTGCTTCGATTGAAGGAAATATTAAAATTTCTGAATAAGGACAAGTTCTTAAGAGAGCATTTACTCTTGAAGGGCGGAACAGCAATTAATTTAACAGTATTTAACCTTCCTCGATTATCAGTAGATATCGATATGGATTATACTCCTAATGATACGAGAGAGGATATGCTTGAATGCCGTGCAAAGATAACGGACATAATTAAGGAATACATGGAATCAGAAGGGTATCAGTTATCGGAAGCATCAAGATTTAGCCATAGCTTGGATGCATTTCACTACAATTATCAGAACGCCGGTGGTAATAGGGATATGATTAAGATAGAACTCAATTATTCCTTGAGGGCGCATATCTTTGAACCAGTATATAGTAGTATTCTACCTGAGACTTTTGATGATAGAATGAAGATACGTATGGTGAATCCTATGGAAATATTTGCAGCTAAAGGCAATGCTCTTATTACAAGAGCTGCAGCCAGGGATTTGTATGATTGGTGCAATATGTTGTCTGAGGGTCTCTTTGAAGAACAGCGTGATTTGTTTAGAAAATGCTTTTTATTTTATATGGCGATTTCAGCAGATACGCTTAATAAATCATTTGACACCTCAGCTATTGACACACTTGATTTCAACAAAATCAGAAGAGATTTATTTCCAGTGCTTAATAAGAAAGATAATTTCCAGTTGGATGAGAGAAAGAAGATTGCGAAGAATTACATATTGAATCTCATGGTGTTGACTACTAAAGAGAAGGAATATCTTGATAGATTCGAAGAGAAAAAATACATGCCGGAGTTGCTTTTTGAAGACGCGGAGATAGTTGAAAGAGTGAAGAATCATCCAATGGCACTATGGAAATGTAAGGAGTAGATTGGCTATGTATATATTTTGTTCCAAGGCATTAGCCGATGTCTTAAGTATCAAGAAAAATGAATTACAGAAAATGCCGGTAATGCTTATTTATAGCAAGAAGATTAAATAAAATAAAAAAGTCGCAAAATTCAAAATAATTGGAAGTTGCGACTTTTTTTAGCTTAACGATACTTTTTATTAAAAAATGTTTATTTCACTACAAGCTAATCGGCTACCTTTAATTGTTGTTAATCCAATGCATCCATTAAGATAAGGATTGTCAGAGTCTATAACGGTTAATTTGATTCCATCTATGCTGGCTTCAATCTGATTATTATTAACAGAAACAATAATTTCGTATTCTTTATTATGAATCCAGTTAAAGTCAGTTTCAGCTAGAACAGAGTAAACTCTATCCTTTTTTAGAATAACAAATCTATTATTTGGAAGCAGGCCTATTCCGTAGCTTCGCATTCCACCTTGAACACGAACATTACATAGGGCATATTCTCCGTGAATAGACTTAATTTTAAAAACACCATTGTAGTTTTCCCAAAATATATTCCCAGTGTAGGCTTCACCAATATCTGCACAGGAAAGATTAAGACAGTTGTTTTCAAGGAATAGCTGTCCCTTATAACGTGAGAACTGGCTGATTTCTTCGTGAAGGCTATTCCATTTTTCCAAATATTCTTTTTGAAAATTAATATTATAATTAGGAGTTGACACAACGTATAAATCGTCAATAAAGGCAACAAAAGAATTTTTTTCACTTCTAATTCCGGTAGTATGAAAACAGATACCGATTTCTTCAATCAAACCGTCCTTTATTGATGGAATTGAGAAACTTAATTTTTCCCATGAATTTTTGGTTAAGGTAATTTTTTTACCAAAATATTTTTTGTCGTTATGCGAATCATATGCATATAAACTTACGCAGGCACCATTTGAATATTCAGGTAACATAACCGCACAGTTAATAGTATCTCCAGGATAAACTGTAGGAGAAAAAGATGGATTATATCTGCTATCATAAAAATCGGAAGGATGGTAGTAAGTTTTTCTATACACATACAAATCATCTCCAGCATTTATTTGGTTACAAATAATTTTTAGAGATCTTTTGCCTGTAAAACTCGTTTCATCAGTATTTTTAATATAAGCTTTGAAATTATTGCTTATATCGTCAACAGTGTCTATTTTTGTCCTGATAGCGTGAGTTGAACCGGGAAGTTCAAAATTACACCAATTAATTTTGTTAGTTACTATATCATTCCATACTTCAGGTAACTCCTGATTATCTAGTTCATAAGCAAGCTTAGTCATATATAAGGCACCATATGGAATATCCATAATATTAAGAGAACCAATAACACTTGAACATGCAAGAAAATCGTTAATAGGTTCAATCCATTTATGGTCAATGCCATCTATTCCGTTCTTTACACCTAAAATAGTTGCTACATTTCCTACGTTACAGTCAGTATCCCAGCCACACATATTACAAATAAGAATAGTTTGTTCAAAATCTCCATTACCGTATAACATAGCAAGAATCATTACTGCCATATTAGGAATAATGTGGCAGTTACCGGGATATTTATCGTATCCAAAATTGTCATAAATATATTTAAAGCATTTTCTGAAATCTTTCTCTAAATCATTATCATAAAAATCAATTACTTTTCTTGCAACTTTAGAATATTCGCAGTCTTTAGGAATATAAGACAATCCTTTTTCAATGATTTTTTTTATGTTATTTTCTATAAAAGCGTAGCTTATACAAACAGCAACAAAAACACCACCGTAGATTCCATTACCGTCATGAGTTACACTTGCTACAAGAGAAGCCTGCTTGGCAGCACGGTCTGGATTCCCCGGATTTACAAGTCCCCAGCTGTCAATAAATATTTGACCTCCAATTTGTTCAGCAATGGATATGCCATTTTGTTCAATACTTCTGGACATTGGAGCAGATATTCCGTTTAGAAGATTGGTATATGCAGTATGTTCAGTGGCAATTCCATAACCTCCCCACCAGAAAAAACCATGTTCAAATGGAGCATAGTTAAGTAAAGCCTCAGCAATATCATTAGCTTCTAAAGCTTCATTTTTTTTGTCTTCCAAAGCGCGAATAAAAAAGATAGGACCGTTACTGTCATCATCTGCAGCAAAGTCATTGTAGTTAACAAGATAGTCATTAATTGTGCCATACACGTTTTTGATTTTTTCATATGTCCAACCTTCAATAGGAGCACCAAGTCTTATTCCTATTATTTTCCCAAGCCAGCCACTATAAATTTGTTTGATATATTTTTCTTTCATAATAGATTCTCCTAAGCAATATAAAGATGTAATTACTTTACCATATTAGTAGAATTAAAAATGTGGTAAATATACAAATAATAATTATTAAAATAGTTAGGAATTTCACTATTATTGGAAAAGATATAAATATGATAGCATAGAACATTATAAAAGTGTAAAAAACATTAAAATATAACAAAAAGGTCAACTGTCAGGACAAAATAGGACAAAAAATAAAAAACAGCAGGACATAACAAGACAATTTCTTGATTACTATTTACTATGACAAATAAGACAAAATTGTGCAAAAAGTATAAAAAACGTTACAAAATAAAAAGAATATTGACATATAATACAATAAAACATATAATGACAACGTAAGACAAAATAAATGGGGAGGGATTTAACTTGGAAAAGAGAAAAAAAGTAACAATTACAGATATTGCAAAGATGTGCGATGTTTCAATCAAGACAGTTTCCAGAGTGCTAAATGATGGAGAAAATGTTTCGGAACGTACACGAAAGAAAGTAGAACAGGCAATTAAAGAATCAGGATATCAGGTAAACATACTTGCGAGAGGACTAAAAGGAAATCGAACAGATGTAATTATGGTTTTTACTGATAGACACGAGGAAGAACATTTAAGTATATGGCATATATTAATGCTAAAATATATTTTTATATATGCGAAGAAGAATAACCTAAAAGTGGTTATGAGTCCTTCTAACAGTTCAAAGTTTATGTCGGATGAAACAGACGGTTATTATCTTCTGGAAAATGGACTTGCAGATGGAGTAATTCTTTTAGAATGTATTCCAAATGACATGAGGGCCAAAGCCTTAAAAGAAAGAAACATTCCTTTTGTGGTATTTGGCGAATCAGACGATCCGGCACTTTGCACCGTAAGTTTGGACAATTTTCAAACAGGGTACAAGGGCGGCAATTATCTGGTGACTCATGGTTATAAGAATATTGATTTTCTTGTAGGTGACAACAGATATGGTTCGAATCAGAAAAGAGTAGACGGATTTGTTGAGGCAACTAAGAATTGTAAAGGCGAAATTAATGTATGCTATGGTGCAAGTACAGTTGAAAAGGCATATCAGATAGCTGTTGAAACTTTAAAAAAGCGAAAACCGGATGCGTTTTTTGTATCAGGTGATGAAAGAGCCGTAGGTGTTTATAGAGCTATTTCAGAAGCTGGTTATAAGATACCTGAAGATGTGGCAGTTTTGGGAATTGATAATATTCCGACAGGCAATTATCTTCATCCTAGAATATCTACTGTGGATCAGGATTTTGATACATTAGCAAGAATGTGTGTTGAAAATTTACTTAATATGATTCACGGAAAAGAATTTATACAACATTATAGATTACTTCCTTCAGTTGTCGAAAGGGAGTCAACATAAAAAGAATATTAAGGGAACATAAAGGTTCCCATAATATTTTGGTAAAAATGACAACGTTGTCATAAAAGAGACAATTGTCATAAAAAAGACAAAAATATATAAGAAGAGGATGCAGGAGAGAGCTTATGGATAAAAAATTAAAAGAAAAACTTAAAAAACATTTTGAGTTTATTTATCCGGACAAAGATGCAAACAAAATAATCTCTAAAGTTGAGAAACTTGCAAATAAATATGAAACAAAGCAGACGGGTTCTTCCTGGATAAGCGAAAAAGATGCAATGCTTATTACTTATGGGGATTCAATAGTTGAAGAAGGAAAGCCGGGACTTGAAACTTTAAATGAATTTTTGACAAAGTATGTTAATGATGCAATATCTGCTGTACATATTTTACCAATGTTTCCATATACTTCAGACGATGGTTTTTCTGTAGTAGATTACAAAAAAATAAATCCTGACTTGGGAGAATGGAAAGATGTTGAAAATCTTTCAAAAAACTACAAATTAATGTTTGATGCAGTAGTCAATCATATATCAAAGAGCAGTGATTGGTTTCAGAAGTATTTAAAACAAGAAAAACCTTACGATGAATATTTTTTAACCTGTGATCCAAATGCAGATTATAGCAAGGTTACAAGACCAAGAGCGTTACCACTTCTTACAAAATTTGAAACAGCTAAAGGCGAAAAATATGTATGGACAACATTTAGCGAAGATCAGATAGATTTAAATTTTAAAAGTGTTGATGTATATTTAGAAGTTTTAGATGTACTTCTTACATATGCAAGCAGAGGAGCAAGATTTATAAGACTTGATGCAATAGGTTTTTTGTGGAAAGAGTTAGGCACAACATGCATGCATCATCCGAAAACTCATGAAATTATAAAGAGTTACAGAGCAATTTTAGATGAGTATATGCCGGGAACACTTATTATTACGGAAACTAATGTTCCGCACGAAGAAAATATAAGCTATTTTGGCAATGGAGATGATGAGGCTCAATTAGTGTATCAGTTTCCATTACCACCGTTAACAATGTTTTCCATATTAACGGGAAATGCAGAAAAATTATCAAAATGGGCCGACAGCTTAGATGAACCAAAACAGGGAACAACTTATTTTAATTTTTTAAGTTCTCACGATGGAATAGGTGTAAGACCAGTAGAAGGTATCTTGAATGAAGAAGAAAAAAAGGTATTGCTTGATAATACATTGAAAAATGGTGGTGTTATTTCATATAAGAACAACAGTGATGGCAGCAAGAGTCCATACGAATTAAATATCAATTATCAGGATGCTTTGGCATCACCTGATGAAAGCGATGAAATTAGAATAAATAAATTTCTTGCAGCAGAAACAATCTTATTGTCTATGCAGGGATTACCGGGAATATATGTACATAGCCTGATAGGTTCAAGAAATGATTATTATGGCAAGGAAACATCTGGAATTCCAAGAAGAATTAATAGAGAAAAAATCAATATTAATTATTTAGAAAAAGAATTAAATAATTCAACAAATAGAAAAAAAATCTTTGATGAGATTCTAAGAAGGTTAAAAATACGTGGTGAGCATAAAGAGTTTGCACCGGATTCAAAGCAGAAAATTTTATCATTAGATAAAAGAGTTTTTGCACTTGAAAGAATCTCTAAAAATAAAAAAATAACAGTATTGGTTAATGTTTCTTCGGATGAAGTTCAATTAGACATTGAAAACAAAGGATTAGACATAATAAGCGAAATCTATGTTGACAAAAAAGTAAATTTAAATCCTTTACAGTGTATGTGGATTTTAAAAGAAGATTAAATAAATAAACATTTAAGGAGGAAATTTTAATGAGAAAGAAATTTTTAGCAACAGCACTTGTAATTAGCTTAATGGCTTCAACAGTGCTAACAGGATGTGGTGGAGACAAGAAGTCTTCAAAGAGTAACGATTCAAAGGATGATACAGTAACTATTCAGTTTATGCATCAGCAGGTTGAACAGGAAAGACAGGATGTAGTATCAAAGATTATTGAAGACTTTGAAAAAGACAATCCTAATATTAAGATTGAACAGATGCCTATCGGAGAAGACGATTATGATTCAAAGATTACAGCACTTGGAGGTAGTGGTAAACTTCCTGCAATTATAGAATTCAGTCAGGATCAGGCAAAGACAAGTGTAACAAATCAGTTTATCGACACAGATGCATGTGACAGCGTTATTAAGGAAAAAGGCGAAGATGCATTTTTCGATGGAGCATTAGATGTAATCAAAACAGAAGATGGCAAAGATTATGTTGGTGTTCCTGTAAGTGGATGGGTTCAGGGCATCTGGTGTAACAAAGCAATGCTTAAGGAAAAAGGATTTGATTTACCTAAGAATTGGGATGATGTTCTTAAGATTGCAAAAGCATTCTATAATCCGGACAAGAAACAGTATGGTATTGCACTTCCAACATCTGATTCAACATTTACAGAGCAGGTATTTTCACAGTTTGCATTATCAAACGGAGCAAATGTCTTTGATGCAAATGGAAAAGTAACAATTGATACAGATGCAATGAAAGAAGCAGCAGATTTCTATAAAGAACTTGCAGGATATTCAATGCCTGGTTCTACAGAAGTAGCAGATGTAAAGGATGCTTTCGTTGGTAAAAATACTCCAATGTGTGTTTACTCAACATACATCTTAGGTGGATGTCAGGAGGCAGGATTCCTTGATGATGTTGAATTAGCTCTTCCTACAAACAAGACAACAGCAGCATACGGATGTGTAACTGTTCTTTCAATTTCAAATAATTTAGATGAAGCACAGACTGAAGCAACTAAGAAGTTTGTAAGTTATATGGTTAGTAAAGAAGGCAATGAACAGTGGATTACAATGGCTCCAGGTGGAGTGCAGCCTGTAATTAAGGAGGTTTCAGAAGATTCAGCTTACAAAGAAAATGAAGCAATCGTACCATTTGCTCATCTTCTTGATGAAGTAGGAACAGCTTTTGATAATCTTCAGTTATTTGGTAGTGTTGATGGAAAGAACTACATGGTAATGGGAGACATTACAAATTCAGGAGTTATTAGCAAGGCACTTAACAATATTTTAGTACAGAAAGCAGATGTTAAATCAGAACTTGCAACAGCTCAGAAGAGTGCAGAAGCATTGGTAAAATAATAAATAAAAGCTTAATAATTTCAATGAATTTTAGATAAGAATTAATGAAGCAGGGTCATGGCGGTGCTGTGACCCTGATTAAAAAAGGAGTCCTATATGTTAAAGAAAATTAGAAAGAGTCAGAATGCCTTTGCATATATGTTATTAGCTCCAAGCCTTATTCTCTTAATAGCATTAATTGGATATCCTATGGTATACAACATATTAATTAGTGTACAGGATGTTCCGCTTAATCCAAAGATGGAGTCAACATTTGTAGGATTGGAAAACTTTAAAAATGTCCTAATGGATAAAGAATTTTTCAGTAGTGTGCTGGTAACAATTGTATTTACTGCAGCAGTAGTTATATTCAGTACAATTCTTGGTTTGGCAGTAGCGTGTTTTTTGAACAGAGATTTTGTAGGCAAGAAGTTAGTAAATGCACTTATCATTCTATCATATGTTGTACCATCAGTTTGTTTGATTTTTTGTTGGAGATATATGTTCAACAACATTTATGGAATAATAAATTATTTCCTGGTAGATATACTTCATTTAGTAGATAAAGCACCATTGTGGTTTGATAGTCCAACCAGTGCTTTTGTGTTAGTAGCAATATTTAATGTATGGAGATTTTTCCCATATGCATATATGTCATTTATAGCAATAATGACATCAATTGATAAGAGTCTATATGAAGCAGCTGATATAGACGGAGCCAATAAATGGCAGAAATTTAAAGCTGTAACTTATCCGGCAATTAAGCCAACATTAGTAACAGTAGTAAGTCTTAGAATGATTTGGGCTTTCTATATTTATGCAGAAGTAAAACTTTTAACAAGTCAGGTAGATGTAATAGGTGTTTACTTATATGATGTAGCATTTGCAACACATGACTTTGGAAAGGCATCTGCAATTTCACTTATATTATTTGTATTTATATTTATTTGCGTAATGTTAGTGAGAAAGGTGGTGTTGAGAGATGACAAGAAATAAGAAAAAAAGAGTAAGTAATACAATTTTCTATGTCGTTTTGATAGCAATACTTTTGATATTACTTTTCCCATTTATAATAATGTTAAGTGTATCATTGAAAACTACAGCAGAAACAATTGGTTTCCCACCAACAATAATACCAAAATCATTTACACTTGAACATTTTAAAGATATTTTTAATTCGAATATATTTCCGTTCTTAAAATATTTTAAGAACAGTTTATATATAGCAGTAGTAACATCAGCAGTAGTTGTATTTCTTGGAATACTTGGAGGATATGCTCTTGCAAAACTTAGATTTAAGGGAAGAATAGTTATTAATGAAATTTTCTTCTTTGTATATATGTTTTCAGGAATCCTTTTAATAGTGCCATTATACAAATTATTAGCAGCGATGGGACTTAGAAATACACACGAAGCAGTTATTATTTGTATGGTAATTCAGACATTACCTACGGCAATTTACATGACACGAAGCTTTTTTGAAACAATACCTGATGAACTTGAAGAAGCAGGAAGAGTTGATGGATTATCAAGATTAGGAATTATTTTCAGAATTGTAGTTCCGCTTTCAATTTCGGGTTTAATTTCAGTGTTTGTATATGCATTTATGATTGCTTGGAATGATGTATTATTTGCATCAATATTCTTAGATTCACCGGATAAAATGACAATCACAATCGGTTTGAACTCATTGTTCAATACACCGGATTACATCTGGGGAAGAATGATGGCAGCATCATTAGTGTCTTCGTTACCAATTGTTATTATGTATGGTATCAGCCAGTCATTAATAAAAGGTGGAAGAACAGATGGTGGAGTAAAAGGATAAACTGCGGAATGGCAGCTATGGCTTCCATATAATATGGAAGCCTTAACATAAAATTTTTATTAAGAAAAGGATGGTAGTGAAATGAAAAAGTTAGTTGCAACAGCCCCACAGGTGGCAGAATTTAAAGATTATGAAGATAGACCTATTGAGGCCAATGAAGTAAAAGTTAAGGTTGAATTTGCAGCTCCAAAACACGGAACAGAACTTGCAGATTTTAGAGGGGTTAGTCCTTTTATCAATGGAAAATTTGACGAAGAATGGCGAGTATTTACTGAAAGAGACAAGGATGAGCCAAGAGGAGTTGAATTTGGTGATTTACCACTTGGAAATATGTTTGTAGGAACAATTATTGAGGCTGGTAAAGACGTTACTGAATATGCAGTAGGCGATAGAGTATGTTCATATGGACCTATTAAGGAAACTCAGATAGTAAATGCAGTTAATAACTATAAATTAAGAAAAATGAGTAAAGATGCTTCAGCAAAAAATGCTGTATGCTATGATCCTGCACAGTTTGCTTTAGCAGGAATCAGAGATGCAAATGTAAGACCTGGTGATAATGTTGTTGTAATTGGTCTTGGTGCAATTGGTATGATTGCTTTACAGATGGCAGTAAAACTTGGTGCGGCAACTGTTATTGGTATTGATCCAATTGAAAAGAGAAGAACTGTTGCCAAAAAGTTGGGAGCTGATTATGTTTTAGATAATACAGCTTGCGATGCAGGATTAGAAATTAAAAAGCTTACAGATAAAATGGGAGCAGATGCAATTATTGAAACAAGTGGTAATGTTCATGCGCTTCAGTCAGCAATTAAAGGGTTAGCTTATAACGGAACAATTGCGTATGTTGCATTTGCAAAACCTTTCCCAGCAGGATTATGGTTAGGACAGGAAGGACATTTTAATCAGGGTAAGATTGTGTTCTCAAGAGCATGTTCAGAACCATTGCCTGAATATCCAAGATGGACAAGAAAACGTATTGAAGATGTTGTATGGGATATGTTAATGAACGGATATCTTGATTGTGAAGATATTATTGATCCAGTTATTCCATTTGAAGAAGCAGCAGAAGGCTTTATGAAATATGTTGACAAGGACCCTGAATTAAGCATAAAACTGGGAATTACATACGACAAATAATATTTGAACACGTTATATGAAAGGAGATAGCAATATGTTATACGGTACACAGGACAGAGATTTCTTCCCAAGAGACTTTGTTGAAAGATTTGAATATATAAAAGAATTAGGCTATGAGTGTTATGAAATTGATGGTAAGGAACTTGTAGAAAATGTAGATGCTGTTAAGGAAGCTGTAGAAAAGACAGGAGTTCCTGTAACAACAGCCTGTAACGGATATAGAGGATGGATTGGAGATTTCATTGAAGAAAGAAGATTAAATGGAGTTGAAGATTTAAAGGAAATTTTAAGATGTATAGCTAAAGTTGGAGGAACAGGTGTTGTTATTCCTGCAGCTTGGGGAATGTTTACATTCAGATTACCACCTCATGTTTCACCAAGAAGTCACGAAGGAGATATAAAAGCGATTATGGATTCATTGAAAGAACTTGATCCGGTTGCAAGAGAAAACGGAGTTTATGTTTACTTAGAACCATTGAATCAGTATCAGGATCATATGCTTAATCTTCAGAGTGAAGCAAGGGATATTATTGATAAAGGTGGATTTACTAATGTAAAGACAACTTGCGATTTTTATCATATGAATCGTGAAGAAGACAATATCTCGGATGCACTCAGAGCATCTAAGGATTACATTGGTCATGTACATATTGCTGATAATCAGAGATATCAGCCGGGATCAGGATCAATTGATTTTCAGACACATATCAACACTTTAAAAGAAATCGGTTATGATGGACCAATTATTTTTGAAGGAAGATTGCGTGGAGACGCAGTAGAAGTTTGTAAGGAGTCAAGTGCATTTATAAAGAAGTGCATTGATGCATAGATTTGTTCTCTTTTTCATAGAACAGTGCGAATAATTTGAACTGGCATATGGCGGTTTAGGCCGCCATATGTAAATGAAAAAATTAGAAGAGTATTGAGGTTTAATATGGAAAAATTAAAAGTAGCATTAATTGGATCAGGCCAGATAGCAAGAACGTCTCATATACCTGCTTATAAGGAAATGGATAATGTTGAGATAGTTGGGGTAAGCGATGTAAATGAAAAGGCAGCAGAAAGTTTGGCAAGAGAGTTTAATATTCCATTTTATTCAGCATCACATAAGGAATTGTTGGAAAAATGTAAACCGGATGCTGTAAGTGTTTGTGTACCAAACAAATTCCATTATCCAATAGTTATTGATGCGTTAAACAGTGGATGTCATGTTATGTGCGAAAAACCACCTGCAATAACTGCCAAAGAAGCAGAAGAAATGGCAAGAGTTTCTAAAGAAAAATCACTAATTTTAACATACGATTTTCATTTTCGTCATGGCGTTAATGTGTCATTAATGAAAAAGAAGATAGATAAAAATGAATTTGGAAAAGTGTATTTTTCAAGGGTTAAATGGCTAAGAAGAGCCGGAGTTCCCGGGTGGGGAAATTTTATTAACAAAGATATTCAAGGGGGAGGACCACTTATAGATATAGGTGCTCATATGCTTGATTTGGCACTGTATCTTTTAGATTATCCCGAAATTTCATATGTATGTGCAACAACTTCTAACTTAATAGGAACAACTTCAGATACTGGTTTCATGGGAAAATGGGATCCAAAGAAATATACAGTAGAAGATGGAGTTTTTGGAATGATTTTCTTTAAAGATGGTTCTTCACTTCAATTAGAGAGTACATTCGCACTAAATATGAAAGAAAAAGATTTAAGATCAGTAGAAATATTTGGCGAAAAATTAGGTGGATCATTGTTTCCATTGGAAATATATCAGGGTGAACAGGGAGACTACTCGAATATAAGTTATCCTCAGACAGATAGCAAAGATTTACATACAGTGGCAATAAATAATTTTATAAACAGTTGTTTAGGTAAAGAAGAGTTACTAGTAACGGCAGAGCAGGGAGCATATATCCAAAAGGTAATACAGGCTTTGTACAAATCGGCAGAATTAAAGAGACCTGTTGAAATGTAAATTAAATTGTTATATTGCGGGGTGATAAACAGAAAAATAACTAGGAGGGGTAATATGCTATATTATAATACAAAAGAAGAAGAGGGATTATGGATATTTGAAAAACAAAATGATTGGAAGTATTCAAATAAAACAGAATCAGTATTTGCTACAGCTAATGGATATTTTGGCGTAAGAGCAACACATGATTTCAAATATGTAGACAGATGCCCCGGAATGTTTGTTGCAGGATTATTTCAAAAAGCTAATAAAAATGAAGTTACAGAATTAGTTAACTGCCCTGATATAACAGAAATAGATTTGGTAATAGATGGTGATGCAGTAGAGTTTTCTAATTGTAAAGTAGAAGAATATGAAAGAAAATTTAACGTGAAAACAGGTGAAGTTATTGTTTCAGGAATTTGGACAACAAAAACAGGTTTGAAAGTTCGTATTATTTCTGAACGATTCGCGTCTATAGCTTTAAGAAACTTGTGGTGTCAGAAACTTGAAATAGAATTACTGAATAAAGATGCACAAAACATTGAAATTCAGTCAGGTATAAATGGGCAGATTACAAATAGTGGAGTGTCTCACTTTAGAAAGACAGAATGCAGAGTTTATGACAAAAAAATAATGCATTATAAAGGTGATACCGACAGTAATCAATTAGATATATATGCAACTATAGGTATTGAAATAGCCGATAAAAATAATATTAAGAAAGATTATATACTAAAAAGAAGAAGTGTGTATGAAAGAAATAGCTTTTCACTAAAGAAGGGTGATGTGGCCGGATTTACAAAGAGTGTTTATATAGTAAAAGATAATGATGACAGAATGAATCATTCAGATAGACTTATATTTATTGCAAACATGGATAAGTCTTATGAAAAATTATATTCTTACCATGTAGAAGAGACAGATAAATTTTGGAAATATGCAAATATAGAAATAGATGGAATTTCATTAAAAGAAAAAGCAGCCATTTGTTATAGTCAGTATCAATTGTATGGAATGACACCGTACAATACAGATAAGGAAAGCATTGCAGCCAAAGGCTTAACAGGCGAAGGTTATAAGGGACATGTATTCTGGGATACTGAAATATACATGCTTCCATTTTATTATTATACATATCCTTCTATAGCAAAAAATATGTTAATGTATAGATATAACGGATTACCGGGGGCTATGGAAAAGGCAAAAGAGTATGGTTATAAAGGTGCAATGTATCCTTGGGAAAGTGCAATAGATGGAAAAGAAGAAACACCAAAGTATGCAGCTTTAAATATACATACGGGCAAAGCAAATAAGGTGTGGTCAGGAATAAAAGAACATCACATATCAGCAGATATAGCATATGCAGTTATAAAATACTATGAGGTAACAGATGATGAACAATTTATAGCGGATTATGGCTTAGAAATGTTAGTTGAAATATGTAAGTTTTGGTGCTCTAGGGTAACAGAGAAAAATAATCGTCTGGAAATTTTGGATATAATAGGTCCAGACGAATATAATGAACATATTGATAATAATGCATATACTAATTATTTGGTTAAATATGTTGTAGAAGAAACATTACATTGTATAGAAAAAATCAAATCAAATAAATTTGAAGAATACACTAAGTTAGATGAAAAGATAGGTGTAGAAGACTATATAGAAAAATTCAAAAAACTAATAAAAAGAATATATTTACCACAGCCAAATAAAGATGGAATTATTCCACAAGATGACACATTTATGCAGAAGAAACAGCTCCCAAATATAGAAAAATATAAGAAATCACAGGTAAAGCAATCTGTATTATTGGATTATTCAAGAGATGAAGTTGTAAATATGCAGGTTCTAAAACAGGCAGATACAGTTATGTTACTTAATCTGTTTCCAACGTTATTAGAACCAAAGTTGGTTAAAAAGAATGTGTTGTTTTATGAATCAAGAACATTACATGACTCATCATTAAGCTATTGTTCTCATGCGCAGGCATGTGCTAATATTGGCGAAGTTGATATGAGTGTAGACTTCTTTAATAAAGCTTTAGAAACAGATCTTTGTGATAATCCTTACGATTCAAGAGATGGATTACATGCGGCATCTTTAGGTGGAATTTGGAATTGTATTATTCAGGGATATGCAGGGTTGAATGTAAATGAAAATGAACTTGAATTAATACCACATTTACCAAAGCAATGGAATAGTATTTCATTTTATGTCAATGTAAATGGCAAATACCATAAAGTGTTTGTTAACCACAATTCTATAGAGATTCAATGTCAGAAAAATATGACAGAGAGCTTTACGATAAATGTATTTGGCAAGAAATATATTTATCAGAATAAAGTGGTTATTGCATATTAAAATTAGAACTAAAGGAGAAACAAAATGAAATTTATTATAGCGTCAGATTCGTTTAAAGGAAGTTTATCTTCTAATCAGGTTAATAATATTATTGAATCAAAAGTTAAGGAAATTTTTCCAAAAAGCTTTTGTGAAAAAATGTTAATCGCTGATGGAGGAGAAGGAACTTTAGAAGCTATTTATGGTGAAAGTGGCAATGGATATGACAAAATAGTAATTGATACAGTGAATCCTTTAGGTAAAAAAATAGATGGATATTATCTTAGAAAAGGTAATATTGCAGTTATTGAAATGGCGCAGGCTTCAGGATTAACGTTAATTGACGAAAAAGAAAAAAATCCTATGATTACAACATCTTTTGGAACTGGAATTTTCATAAAGCATGCAATTGAAAACGGTTGTACTAAAATCTATATAGGAATAGGTGGGAGTGCTACAAATGATGGAGGAATAGGTGCAATGATAGCCCTTGGTTATAGATTCTTGGATTCGGAAGGAAATGAATTGTCAGGAATAGGAGAAAATCTTGAAAAAATTGCAACTATAGATGATACCTTTGCTATAAAAGAAATTTCTGAAGTCGAAACCATTGTCATGTGTGATGTGACTAATACTCTAACAGGTGAAAAAGGTGCAACATACGTTTATGGACCACAAAAAGGTGGTACAGAAGAAATGTTGGAAAAGCTGGAAAAAGGAATGATTTCCTATAGAAAAATTCTGGAAGAATATTTGGGACATTCAATAGAAAAAATTGAAGGGTTAGGTGCTGCAGGAGGACTTGGTGCCGCTTTATATGGATTTTTAAATGGAAAGATGCAATCAGGCATAGATGTGTTACTTGAGTTAAATAATTTTGAAGAAAAATTAGATAGTACTGATATTGTTATTACAGGAGAAGGTAAGACGGATTACCAGTCGGCATGTGGAAAGGTTATCCATGGAATTGCAAGAAAATGTAAGAAATATAATGTTCCGGTATTGGTTATTTCAGGAAGTTTAGGAGAAGAAATTAATCAATTGTATAGTATGGGAGTTAGCGGAATGGAAGCTTCTGTGTGTAACATTATTTCTTTAAATAAAGCCATGGACAATGCAGAGAAATATTTATGCTATGCAGCAGAGAGAGTACTTCGTGTACTTAAAACAGGAATGGAGTTAGTACAAAATGAAAAAATATAAAGGAATTATTTTTGATTTGGATGGTGTGATTTGTCATACTGATAAATATCATTATTTGGCTTGGAAACAACTTGCTGATGAATTAGAAATTGACTTTGATGAAGAGTTTAATAACAGATTCAGAGGTGTAAGTAGAGAAGCATGTTTGAATATGCTATTAGAAAGTGCAGATATAACAGCCACAAAGGAAGAAAAAACACAATTGTGTGATAGAAAAAACGGATATTATAAAGAACTTTTAAAAGAAATGTCTAAGAAGGATTTGTCAGAGGAAGTTAAGAGCACTTTGGATAAATTAAAAGCAGAAGGATATAAAATGGCAATTGGTTCATCCAGCAAGAACGTTAGTATAATATTAAAAAGATTAGGACTTGAAGATTTCTTTGATAAGATTTCAGATGGCAATAATATATCAAAGTCAAAACCAGATCCGGAAGTTTTTGTAGTTGCTGCAGAAATGCTAAATCTGTCGGCTAAAGATTGTTTAGTAGTTGAAGATGCAGAAGCAGGGATAGAGGCAGCAGAAGCCGGTGGCTTTGATTCAGCTGGGTTAGGCGAAGCATCAAAGTATAACAAAACTACATACAAGTTAAACAATTTTAAAGAAATATTAGATATAGTATAGTTGGGAGTAATTATAGCAGTAAAAACAGCCTAAAATTAAATATGAGACATATGTCAACTTGTTAACCGGTAAGGGAATATGTAATACTAAACATACCTTATCGGTTTTTTATTCTTTAACATAAATTCTGTTAAAGAATAAAATTAAGTGTACATTATTTTTGCAAATCAGCACATAAATGGGAATGTGAAAATAATGGGAAATATAATAAAAATTTGGAGGCATATGTAATGAATAAAAAAAGGGTAGTTATAATTTTAAGCCTGGCGTTGATAATGTTAATAATGCCACAGAACATTACAGCAGAAGACAACAGTGTCAATTATGATAATTTGATAATAGTAAGCGATGACATCGTGTCCGAAGATGGAAGCAATGTTGTAAGATGGACAAAGGATAAAACATATGTAATATGTTCAAAAAATATGGTTAATCGTCCAACCGTAAAGTGTAAATTAATAATTGAGCCGGGAACAACAATTTTGTTTGGAACAGGAACAGGTAATATAGATGGAATAGAAAATTCAGAGGTAGTATATAGACCTTATCCAATTTTTATAGTTGAAGAGGATGGAAGCATTGAGGCAAAAGGCACAAATGAGAAACCAATAACATTTAAAAACATAGACACTCATGTAGGATGGAATGGTATAGAGATATTTCTTCCGGATAATGGGGAGGTTACAGATACTTTTGAGTACTGTAATTTTATAAATGGTGGAGCTCAATATAGAGATTTTACGGAAGGGCTTATTGATGTATCTTATGGAACAGAAGAGACTAAGTTTAATTTAGTAGTAGATCATTGCAATTTTGATAGTACGGAATTAGTTAAGAATGTTGATTTGCAGACAAGTGAAATAGGAGCCGGCGTCTATTATGGAGACTACGATGGAAATAAAGTTGAATCAAATATAAAAATATCAAATTCGACTTTTAAATCTCTTTCAATGGGAATTGAGGGGGTAACTTCTGATGAGTCTGATAGTTATTTGTATAATGAAAAATCTAATTGTGTTATAGAAAATAACATATTTGAAAATAATGTGTCACAGTCTTATAGCCCATCAGTTGTTTGGGGAGGAAATGCAGAAATAAAGGATAATATATTTTATACTAAAGAAGGAGGAGCATTAACCAAGAATGCATTAGATTTAGATGGTCAATGTAATTATATAATAGAAGGGAACATATTTTATGGAAGCCAATCCACGGAATCTAAAAAGATGAATAAATGTGCACCCATTAAAGTACAGTTTGGAGCTAATATTAATGCTGATAAAACAAGACATTATAAGGAAAACAGGTGCGATTATTCATCAGAATATGGAAATTATGTAGAATTAAATGGAAGTATGATAACTCAGGAATGTAACCTTGGAAATGTGTCCGGGTTGGAGTACTATTTTAAAAATTGTAATATTGGATATAAGAATGGAAACAAATCAAAAGTTAAATTTAATGCAGGCAGTACAAATGTAATAGAGTCATTAAATGTTTTATATAATGGGGAATTAGAGGCAATTGGAGAAAAAGTAAATCCTGTGAGATTTGTTGCTGCATCTGACAGGGGACTTACAACATCTTCTAATGGAATTAGTTTAGAACAAAATTCTTCTTCTGATTATTTAGAGGGAAAGGCAGTGTTTGAAAATTGCGTATTTGATAATGTTAAGTTAAGTAGTACGGTAGTAAGTAAATCAACAGAGTCAGAAGAAAAAATACCACAAGTACTGACTATAAAGAATAGTGATTTCATAAATGAATCATCAGGAATAAGCGTTAAATATAACAGTTATTATGATTATATTTGTGGCAAGATTTTAATAGAAAACGTATTTATAAAAGGAACAGGAAATGACACATATTCAGGAATGAGTATTACTGCATATGGTAATAAAATTCCATCGAAGAATATTTTTGAAGCATCTAATTGCGTGATTTACAATTTTCAACAGCAACGTTACGGAATTGGATTAGACCTTAGTATTGATGATAATCTTACAGATAGCATAATACTTAAAAATATTACCCTGGCAAATAATTATTATGGAATTAAAGCAAGCAAATCAATGACAAAATTTCCTATTATTCAAGATAGTATTATAGCAAAAAATACAAGAGGTTTTGATGTAAGTGAAGATATAAATATATTTAATATTACTTATACATGTATTTATAACGATGGTTGGGATGGAAATACTTATGGATATGGAGAAGGATGTATTTTCAAAGATCCTATATTTGCAGATTTGAACAATGGCGACTTTCATCTTAAGTCAACAGGTGGCAGATGGGACGGTTCAAAATGGGTAACAGATACAGATGCAAGTCCGTGTATCAACGCAGGAAATCCTGCAAGTGATTATGCAAATGAACCTGAACCTAATGGAAATAGAATAAATATGGGAGTTTTTGGAAATACATTTCAGGCTTCAAAAACAGGTAACGGAAGTGTTCAACCAACTACAAATCCTGCCGGTGGAGAAACTACAACTCCGATGACAACTAAGTCCGATGGGGAAACTACAACTCATGGGGCAACGAACCCTGACAGAGAAACAACAACCACAAATGCTAAACCAACAGCTTCCGGAACAATAATTATCGGCAGTACAAAAGCTTCAGAAAAGGAAACACTTAGAAAACCATCAGTTAAGAAAATAACAAAGGGTCCCAAAAGATTAACAGTAACTTTTAACAAGATGAAGAATAGTGGTAAAGTATTTTATAAAATACAATATTCTACAAAGAAAAATTTTAAAAAAGCTACAAAGACTTTAAAAGTAAGTGCAAAGAAAACCAAAGTAATAATTAAAAAACTTAGAGGAAACAAAAAATACTATGTACGCATAAGAGCTTATCAGACGAAAAAAATAAATGGTAAGAATAAGAAAGTTTATTCAGTATGGACAAAAGTTAAGGCAGTGAAAACCAAAAAGTAAACAATAAAATCCACGTTTATGGTATAATATCAGAGTTGAAACAATTAATTAAGCTTCAAAGAGGTATAATATGTTTAATTATGAGATTCTGAAGTCATTAAACGATATGGAAATGCTGGTGTATGATTATTTAATGAAGAACAAAGAGAAAGTAACTTACATGACTGTAAGAGAATTGGCAGACGAAGTTCATGTATCAACTGCAACAGTTATGCGGTTTTGTAGAAAAGCCGGTTTTGACGGATATTCTGAATTTAAAGTAAAGTTTAAGATGTTCTTAAACGAAGAGAAGAATAAGAAACATCAGGTTAATGAGGATATTCAGGAGATTCAGGAATATTTTCAGAAGATAAGTTCAGAAATTCACCAGAAGGAACTTGATGAAATTGCAGATGTTGTAAGAGATGCAAAGCAGGTTATTTTTATTGGACTTGGAACTTCAGGCATTCTTGGAAAATACGGTGCAAGATATTTTTCTAACTTAAAGAAATTTAGTCAGTACATAGAAGATCCTTATTTTCCAATAATGGAGGGAATGAGTGATGCAGTTGTTATAGCATTATCTGTTTCAGGTGAAACGGAACAGGTTGTACAAATGGCAAGTGATTTTAAAAAGAACAAATGTAAAATCATAAGTATTACGAATAAGAGTGTTTCTACACTTTCCAAATTATCAGACTACAGTTTATCTTATTATGTTACTGACCATGATATGGGAAATCACATTAATACAACAACGCAGATACCGGTTATTTATTTAATTGAGGCAATAGGAAGAAGGCTATAAAATATAGCAATTTTATTATTGAAAAAACTGTTAAATAGCGGTTGAAAGAGTATATAACAGGAAATTAAAATAAATTTTAAGGGTTAAGAAATATGTTACAGGGTGTTACGCCTATGTAACATATTTCTTTTTTTATTATATGTTACATAAAACGCAGATTTGTAGAAATAAAATATGGTTATGATAAAATACTTTTAGCCGATGAAGACATGACGGAAAAACAAAGAAAAAGGAGAATTTAAAATGGCAATTGATTATCAGAAGACTGCCAAAGATCTTGTAAAAGAACTTGGTGGCGACGGAAACATTTCAAATGTAACTCATTGTGCTACAAGACTTAGATTTATTTTAAAAGATGAGTCAATTGTAGACAAAGAAAAGGTTGCAAAAATCAAAGGTGTAATTACTACTGTTCAGGCAGGAGGTCAGTTTCAGGTAGTAATCGGAAATCATGTAACAGATGCGTATAAATATGTTATGGAATTAGTTACAGTGGATGACAGTACATCAGAGGGCACAGGAAACAAGAAAGCAGGAGTGGTTAGCAGAATCATTGACGTTATTTCAGCAATATTTGCACCGTTCCTATACACACTTGCAGCTTGTGGTATTCTTCAGGGTATTCTTGGAGTTTTGGTTGCGCTTAATGCTATAGATACAACAGGTGGAACTTACAGAATTTTAAACTTTATTTCATGGACAGCATTTACATTCTTACCTGTTTTAATTGCAGTAACAGCGGCAAAGAAGTTTAAGGTAGATACTTTTATTTCGCTTGTAATTGCATGTGCACTTGTTTGTCCTGATTACATAGCAATGGTTAACGCAGGAGAAACAGTTAAGTTTTTGGGAATTAAAGTTCAGCTTTTAAGTTATACATCATCAGTAATCCCTATTATTTTGGCAATATGGATTGCATCTTATGTTCAGAGATTTTTTGAAAAGTATTTGCCAATCGTAATCAGAAACTTATTTACACCAATGTTTACTATTGCAATTATGGTTCCACTTACATTGCTTGCTTTCGGACCTATTGGAAATACAATTGGTGGAGCAATTGGTGGTATTTATAATACATTGTACAACTTAAGTCCTATAGTTGCAGGATTTGTAGTTGGTGGTATATGGGAAATTCTTGTAATTTTCGGTGTTCACTGGGGGATAACACCGGTAACAGTTGGCAACTATGCTAACTTAGGTTATGACACATTTACAGGTTTACAGTCAGCAGCAGTATTTTCACAGGCAGGTGCAACACTTGGTGTATTCTTAAAAACTAAGAATAAAGAAATGAAAGGTGTTTCAGCATCAGCAGCTATTACAGGATTGTTCGGTATTACAGAACCTGCTATTTACGGTGTAAACTTACGTCTAAAGAAACCTATGATTTGCGGATGTATTGCAGGTGCAATTGGTGGTGCAATCGGTGGCGCTTTCCATACAGTTTCATGGAGTTACAATATGCCGGGTATTGCAACATTACCTGCATACTTTAAAGCAGGTCATACAACACAGTTTATTGGACTTTTAATTTCAATCTTAGTTTCATTTGTACTTGGTGCGGTTCTTACTATGATTGTTGGTTTTGAAGATGAACCTACAGATGACTTTGAAAACTTAGAAGGAAACACAGCTATTGAAGAAAATAATGAACCTACAATAGAATTCGCAGTACCTGTAGCCGGAGAAGTTTTCCCAATAAGTAAAGTTAAAGACCAGGCTTTTGCATCAGAAGCAATGGGGAAAGGTGTTGGAATTATCCCTGCAAATGGAGAAGTCCATGCACCATTTGATGGAAAGATTGTTGCATTGTATCCATCAGGTCATTTAGTTGGTATGTCAGACGGAAAAGGTGCAGAAATTTTAATTCACATTGGTGTAGATACAGTTAACCTTAATGGAAAGGGATTTAGCATTAAGGTTAAACAGGGAGATGTGGTTAAAAAGGGAGATTTGCTTATAGATTTTGACAACGAACTCCTCAAAAAAGAAGGTTATGACAATACTGTAATGTACATTATTACTGACACATCAAAAAATATTGAAGTTTTAGAAGGAAAGAAGGAAGCTGTAAAGGATATTGCATTCTTAACAGTTTAGGAGGATTAAATGTTATCTAAAGATTTTTTGTGGGGAGGAGCTGTAGCGGCTCATCAGGTTGAAGGAGCATGGAACGTTGGTGGAAAGGGACCAAGCGTTGTTGATGTTTTAACAGCAGGAGCACACGGTGTTGACAGACAGATTACAGACGGAGTGCTTGAAGGATACAATTATCCTAACCATGAGGCAATTGATTTTTACGGTCATTATAGGGAAGACGTAAAGATGTTTGCTGAAATGGGATTTAAATGTTTTAGAACATCCATAGCATGGACAAGAATCTTTCCAAATGGAGACGAAAAAGAACCTAATGAAGAAGGTCTTAAATTCTATGATGATTTGTTTGATGAATTACTTAAATATGGAATTGAACCTGTTGTAACATTATCACATTTTGAAATGCCATATTATCTTGTAAAAGAATATGGTGGTTGGAAAAACAGAAAGGTTATTGATTTCTTTGTTCATTATTCACTTACAGTAATGGAAAGATACAAGGATAAAGTTAAGTATTGGATGACTTTTAATGAAATTAATAATCAGAAAAACTATGAGTATCCATTATTTGGATATACTTGTTCGGGAGTGATTTTCACAAAAGAAGAACATCCGGAAGAATGTATGTATCAGGTCGTACATCATGAGTTGGTTGCCAGTGCAATGGTAGTTAAGGAAGGACATAAGATTAATCCTGATTTTAAGATTGGTTGTATGATGGCTTGTGTTCCATTATATCCATATTCCTGTAATCCTGACGATATGATGTACTCAGTTGAGGCAATGCATGACAGATATTTGTTTGGCGACGTTCACGTAAGAGGTGAGTATCCATCATATATCTGGCCGGAATGGAAGAGAAAAAACATTCACGTTAATATGGAAGAAGGAGATGCACAGATACTTAAAGAAGGCACTGTGGATTATGTAGGTTTAAGTTACTATATGACTAATGCGGTTAAAGCAGACCATGTGGCAGATGGTAATGGGATTGACGGATTTCCGGGAAGTGTTCCTAATCCATATGTTAAGTCAAGTGATTGGGGTTGGCAGATAGACCCTGTAGGACTTAGATATGCATTGAATCTTCTTTATGAAAGATACCAAATTCCACTATTTATAGTAGAAAACGGATTTGGAGCTATTGATACTGTTAACGAAGATGGCACAATTGATGACGATTATAGAATTGAATACCTTCGTGCCCACATAGAGCAATTAAAGAAGGCTGTAATTGATGACGGCGTGGACCTAATGGGCTACACACCATGGGGCTGTATCGACTGCGTATCATTTACAACAGGGGAAATGAAAAAAAGATATGGCTTCATCTATGTTGACAAGGACAATGAGGGCAAAGGAACCCTCAAGCGAAGCAAAAAGAAGTCATTCTATTGGTATAAGAAGGTTATTGAAAGCAAAGGGGAGCAATTGGATTAGCTAGTGTTAAATAAATAATTTTTCTAAAGGGAAGCTGAAAAATGTGGCACCCGACAATTATTTATCACGTAAGTTTATAGAAGCAGAAATTTGATTAATAGATATGCAAAGAAAGGGTGCCTTGCAAATATTAGGCACCCTTTCTGTAATATGTAATAATAAATTTTAATAGATATCTAGGTTGTAATCACCAAAGTCGGCATAGTCGAATTTTAATGTTTCTACAACTTTTGTTTTCTTGTTTGTCATTGTAAGTGTCATTGATGTATCTTCAGGAAGTCTATAAGAAGAACATTTAAGTTTCTTTAATTTCTTGCCGTTTTTGTATAGGTAGCAAGATTTGATTTTCCAATTCTTGTTAGGTTTTAAAGATATAGTTTTTCCAAGGTTACTTTCCTGACTTGAAAACTTATGGTTATAGTATTTTGTGATGTCTGTATTGTCTAATAAGATTTTCTTAAATGGGTTAGCATATTTTACAACTTTAACTGTTGTTTTGCAGTTGTATATCTTCTTTCCGCATCTTACCTTAAAAGAAACTTTTGTTGTTCCTGTTTTTTTAATCTGCATTCCAACACCGGCATACTGTCCTGCATGTGAACCATCAAAAATTGTGTAGAAATTGTTGCAGACTTTAACTGTAGCTCCTGAAAAAAGACCCTTATCCATACAACTTAATAATAACATAAATCACAAGTATATAAAAATAATTTTATAAGTATATTTAAAAATTTAAAAGAATATTTCGAAATACATTTCTAAAATAATGTAAGACTTTACATTGTAAATATGATACAATAGGTTTCATATAGCGAGTAGAAAGGATATTTATTTAATGGAAAAAACGAGGGACGGTTTTAAGAGCGGAACTGGGTTTGTTATCGCCTGTATTGGTTCTGCCGTAGGTATGGGGAATATTTGGAGATTCCCATATATGGTATCAGACTGGGGAGGAATGACTTTTTTGATTCCCTATGTTTTGTTTGTAATTTTGATAGGTTCAACTGGACTTATTGAAGAGATGGCTTTGGGACGTGCGGCTAAGGGTGGTCCTATTAAGGCTTTTGGAAAGTGTACTGAGGTGCACACAGGCAAGAAGAAGTCAGGAGAGATTGTGGGCTTACTGCCTGTAATTGGTTCTCTTGCATTGGCTATTGGCTACACAGTTGTTGTAGGATGGATTTTTAAATATGCATTCCTTGCAATATCAGGTCAGCTTTCAGGAATGGGAAAGAATATGGATGTCATAGGCGGTATGTTTGGAACTACGGCTTCAGCTTTCGGAAACAATACTTGGCTTGTAATTGCAGTGATTGTTACAGCAGTGATTATGGCATTTGGTATTGCCGGAGGTATTGAAAGAGCCAATAAGTTTATGATGCCTTTATTGTTTGCGTTGTTTCTTGGACTTGGAATTTATATTTTTACACTTCCGGGAGCAAGCGAAGGATACAAGTATATTTTTACAATTAATCCTAAGGGATTGCTGAATCCAAGACTTTGGATTTATGCTTTTGGACAGGCATTTTTCTCATTATCAATTGCAGGCAATGGAACAGTTATTTACGGTTCATATTTAAGTGAAACAGAAGATGTGGTAAGTTCAGCAAAAAATGTGGCTATTTTTGACACATTGGCAGCCCTTCTTGCATCATTTGTAATTATTCCGGGAATGGCAGTTGGTGGAGCAGAGCTTTCATCAGGCGGACCGGGATTAATGTTTATCTACCTTGTTAACGTGTTTAACGGTATGCCGGGTGGCAAGATTGTTGGAATTATTTTCTACATATGCGTATTGTTCGCAGGAATGAGTTCACTTGTTAATTTATACGAGGCACCTGTGGCAACATTGGAAGAAAGATTTGGGTTCAAAAGACCTGTGGCAGTTGGAAGTATTGCCGTTGTAGGTTGCATTGTAGCATTAGTTATCCAGGGAATTGTTTCAGGCTGGATGGATGCAGTTTCAATTTATATTTGTCCACTGGGAGCAATGCTTGCGGCGATTATGTTCTTCTGGGTTGCAGGAAAAGACTTTGCGGTTAATGCGGTTAATCAGGGAAGAGATAAGAATATCGGTCCATGGTTTGTGCCACTTGGAAAGTATGTTTTAGTACCACTTGCTTTTATTGCTTTGGTAGCTGGAGCTTTACTTGGTGGTATTGGTTGATAAAAAATCTCAATACAACTCCTTGTTGAGACAAAAGTTACCAGTTTACATAATGCCATAAACCTGGAATTAGAAGTGTTACCAGTTTACATAATGCCATAAACTTGGAATTTAAAGAAAAACGGGTTTACATAAAATTAAGAAAATATTTGGTATATTGAGAAATACCCCAAAAATTCAGAAATATTGAATTTTTGGGGTACATTTTTTGCAACACGGCTAGTATAAGTAACATATTAGTTTACATAACAATATGAGAATAAGTCAATATGTGATAATAGTAAGCTTAAAGCAAGAATATGTGACATAACAAGTTTACATAAGTTGAAAACGTACCACAAAAAAACAAGAAATGGCAAAATTTGGGGTACGCTACCGAAAATATGGGACAAACCGAAGATATGGGAAAATTTGAAAGCTAAGAGCCTAAAGGCTTTCTGTGATAAGTATAAGTCAAAATATGCGGTGAGAACATCCATGTCAGATTTCAGGCAGCAGGATTGGATGACAAACATTCCTCTGTATAACATAGATAAGATATCTGAAATTTTGGATGAATAAAGAAAGATAGAAAAATAAAATACTAAAATAAAAGACAGCCGATTCAGTGAAGCAATTCTTCAGTGGTGCGGCTGTTTTTTGTGGAAAAACAATGGGTCAGTTTGTGAAAAAAACGACCATTCCATAGTGGTAAAATTATATCAGAGCTCAAAGAATAAAACACATATTTAAGAATTAGGTTAATATTTGAAAAAAATCAATGAGATTTATAAATAAAATTTGTTGTATATGCCTAGAGTGACAATATGTGTCTATGCAAATTTGTATAATTCTTATAAACAAAAAATGGAGGAATGAATATGCAGCTTGAAAGCACTGATAAGATACAACGAGTTCTTGGTATATATAAAAAATTAGTCAGTGGTGAAATTGTTAGCAAGGTTGAGGAAGCTAATAATTATGGAGTAAATGAGAGAAGTATTCAGAGAGACATTGATGATATAAGAAGTTTTATGGAATCAGAAGTAGGGCGAACAGGAATTATAAATAATGTTATTTATGATAGAGCAAAGAAAGGATTTCGTCTGGAACAACAGAATCCGACGGAATTGACTAATGGTCAAATGTTGGCAATCTGCAAGATATTACTTGATAGCAGAGCACTTCTAAAAACAGATATGATAGAAATTCTGAATAAGCTGATTGAAAATTGTGTTACTAAAAATAATCAGAAAGAAATTCTTGATTTAATAAAAAATGAAAGATTTCATTATATTGAACCAAGACATAAGGTTAGCTTTTTGGACACAATGTGGGATATTGGACAGGCAATCAGAAAATCACAATACATCCATATTAAATATGAAAAAGCAGGAACAAAAGAAATAGTAGAAAGAAAATTAAAGCCGGTGGCAATAATGTTTTCGGAATACTATTTTTATGTAACGGCATTCATCAGTGATGAAGAAATCAAAAAAGATTTTGAAGTTTTAAATGATTCGTTCCCAACAATATACAGAATTGACCGAATAAGAGAGCTTAAAATATTAGATGAGAAATTCTTTATACCATACAGAAACAGATTCGAAGAGGGAGAGTTTAGAAAACGAATTCAGTTTATGTACGGTGGCAAACTTAGAAACGTAAAATTCAAGTATACAGGCGACGATATTGATGCAATACTTGACCGACTTCCGACAGCGCAGATATTAGAAGAAGAAAAAGGCTACTACATTGTGAAAGCAGAAGTATTTGGCAAGGGAATCGATATGTGGTTGAGAAGCCAGGGGGATAAAGTCGAAGTGATGGGATAGAATAATAGTATATGTAGAACAAATTAATTCATATTTAGATAATTAAAAGGAGGAATAAAATATTTTTTTTAATTATTGTATAATATGTGCAAAGTTAACTTAGTTAATAAGTCGGAAAATGAAGAAGAGATTAATACCACTTTGGATGATGCATATAAGGTTGTAAATCATCTTAAATAATAAATGAAGAAAGAGAAAAGGATTTCCTGCATTCCGGGAAATCCTTTTTCCAACAATACTTTATCTTCCACATATGGTACAATAGAACTACCATAAAAATACACAAAGAAAGGAGTCTCCATGAATCAATTCGCATTAACAAAAAGCATTGATACATACCTAAAGCATAACAATTTAACTATGATTGAACAGTCTTCATGGAACAATGGTGTTGTTGTTTTTAAGATTGAAGATGGGGACGGTTTGCCGAAATCATTGGTTGTTATTTATTTAGAGAAGGATGAACTTCATTTAAAGGATATGGTAAAGCAGCTTTATGGAGAAAGCAGCAACAGCTCTAATCTTATTCAATGCACAAGTATGTATGAGGAAAGTGTTGAGGACGGAATTATTATTTACATAGTGACGGAAAGGGTGAATCAGTTAGTTGATTTGGTTTTGGATGGTGGAGATGAGTTAAAGAACAGGACTGAGGAAGAAAAGAAGATTTACCTTTATGAGATTATGTATGATGTTGGAATGAGCGCAAAGTATTTGAAAAGCAGGCTTTCCAAGTTAAATATTTTTGTTAACAATGAAGAGTTGTGCGTTGATGGAAGTGGAAAGGGCAAGTTGTTGCTTTTTGATTTGATTAAGAATCAGGTAATGATTAACAATGAAGCTTATGAGATTTCAAGGCTTGTAAAGCAGGTTGCCAACGGACTGGGCACCAGGATTGACATAGATGTGAGAGAACAAAGTATTGAGGAACTTAATAGGGAATGTCTGGAAAAGATTGAATATTGTAAAAAAAAGAATGAACAAAACAAACTTATTTATCAAATAAATATAGAAAACGCAAAAAAAGGAGACGAAAAGGCCCAATATGTGATAGGCTATATGTATCACAAAGGAAAAGGTGTTCCCAAAAATTATGTTAAAGCAGCAGATTGGTACAAAAAGGCAGCAGAGCATAAAAATACGAAAGCACTAAACAATCTTGCCTATCTTTATCAAAAAGGAAAAGGTGTAAACAAAGATATACATAAAGCTGAACAATTATTGCTTAAATCGGCAAAGCAGGGGGATGATGTGGCATGTTTAAATCTTGGGATTTTATACCAGACAGGAAAACTTGGAACAGCCAATATGGAAGACGCTGAATACTGGTATAGGAAAGCTATGGATAAAGGAAATCCTACAGCGACAAGGATATATAGAAGAATCCAATCAATGGAGCAAAAAGAAAACTAATATACAGAACGGAGACAGGATGAAACATGTAAACACTACAGATATGTATTTTCAGGTAATTAACTGTGAAGAAATAGATGAATTAAAGCAGATTTTAAATAAATACAGCCCATACTATTCCAACTGGAGGGATTACGTTAACAATGTTATGTTAACCAATGGACTGTCATATGAAAAACTAGGCAAGAAATGTGGTTTTAGCAAGAATACAATTAAAGGTTGGGTAAAAAACAACTGTATGCCTAAATCAAGAGAGAATTTTATAAAGTTTGGTATGGGTCTAAGATATAATCTACAGGAGATTAATTTTGTACTTCAAAGATACGGCAAGTATCCAAGACTGTATTCTAAGTCATTGGAAGATGCCATTTGTATTTATATTATTTCCCATTATCCAAAGGACGAAAGCATAAATCCATATGACGAATATGAGAAAATTAAAGCCAATTTCCTTGATATTTTGAAAACAAAAAATAAAAGAAAGTTTCTTGCAGATTCACCTAATAGTACAATGGATATGGAAAAGAAAATTATTGGTTTTTCTAATGAAAAGGAACTGGTGGATTTTGTAAGAAAGAATGAAGTAGAATATTTAAACAGTTATTATAAGCTGATTGATTATATTGAAGCCTATGTTAAAGCGGAAAATTTAGGAGGTTCTTATCACAGCCTGATTGAAAATGAAAAGCTTGATAAAGGATTTGAAAAGATGATTTCAAATCTTAAAAACTGGGGCGAAGTTCCCAACAGACAGCGCCTTATGGCTTTAGGTATTAAGCTTAATATGTCTTGTCTTGAAATAAACCAGTTGTTATGGTATGCCAATATGGAGAAGCTTTGTCCAAAGGACAAGATAGAATGTATAATTCTTTATGTGTTGTCTAATATTGATGTGGCAAATCCCACATATCAGACTAATCATATGGCGCTTGTAAGTGCTTATTCCGACAATCCACATATAGAAGAACAGTGTAAAAATCTTCTTGTTGAGCTAACAGGACTAAAAACTTCTGAGGAAATACAGGAAGAGGTACAGTATTATATTAGAGACACATTGCAGTCGTTAGATTTGGAAGATGAAGACTATGGAATGCTGCAGTTGTTTGTGGAAAATAATATAGAAAAATAGGATGAATGTTTATGAAAATGAATCATAGATATGAAATTGCAATATATATAAATAATATATGTCATATAAAGCATTTTTTTACTTTTTATAAACCCCTTGTTAAACAGAATACAACTGTTACTCCAAAGCAGATTAATGGAAAACAGAAAGTGTCACTTAAGTGGGGAGAAATCATTGGAGCTGAAAGGTATAACATATATCGTTCGGAAAAGTATAACGGTGTATATGTTAATATTGGTACAAGTATAAGAAATCAAATAGAGGATCAGAATGTTAAAAACATAATAATACAGTTATTTCTAAAAAAATTAGAAGGAGAACAGAAAAAATATGAAAAAAATTGAAGGCCATAGTAAAAAAATCAAAATAAGTATTCTTATTTTCCTTGCAGCAATTTTTTTAGGAATACTTGTTCCAATAAATGCTAATGCAGAGACTGTATACACAGATGTAAAATATAAACAGGAAGTAGAATTTGCAGATAGTAATGGGGACATGTATTTAACGGAAAACTATCCAAGTATTACTTTTGAAGAGGATATTAAGGGTGAATGGGCTAAGGCCGGAGTACAATTCAGGTTAGGTTTTATAGGAAATTCTATTTATAACAGCACATTTTCCATACGTATTGATGGAACTACAGTTATAAGTGATAAGTGTAGTAAGTATTGGTACGATACGTATATGAGTCAAATGGTTGATCTTTCACCTGAATTTTTTAAGAAAATGAATCACAGATATGAGATTGCATTGTACATAGATAATAAGTACTACGTGAAACACTACTTTACATTTTATAAGCCACTTAAAAAGAATAATACGAATATTTTGCCAAAACAGGTTATTGGAAAACAGAAGGTGTCACTTAATTGGGAAGAGATGATTGGTGCTGTAAAGTATAATGTATATCGTTCAACAAAGTATGATGGAATGTATATTAATCTGGGAACTTGCACAAAAACACAAGTAGAGGATGAAGAGGTAAAGATAGGGAAGAAGTATTACTATTATATTGAAGCACGCTATGTTGATGGTGAGACACTGTCAACACCCATAGCATCAGTAACAGTTAAGCGCCCCAAGCTGTTAAAGCCTAAGATTAAAATAAAGAAGTCATCAAAAACATGGCAGATATATTGGGGAATAATATCAGATGAAAGTAACGGAATAGAAGTATATATGAAAAACGGTAAGGGAAAATATAAAAAATTCCGAAATATAAATACTTCATTAAATATCAAAAAAAGCAAGATTAAAAAAGGAACAGTAGGAATAACAAGTTCAAAGAAATCTTTGAAGAAAAGATTAAATTATAAGTTTAGGGCACGAACATTTATTATAATAGACGGGAAAGTTTATTATAGCAAATGGTCAAAAACCATTAATATGAGAACTTAAAAAACCAAAAAAAATAGATGAAAATGGGAGACAATTATGGAATCTATTTTAGGCAGAACAATATTAGGTTACAGGGTTGTAGAAAAAATAGGCTCTGGTGGTTTCGGAGATGTTTATAGAGTAGAACGAAGCAATATTGTAGGAAATACAACAAGAGCATTAAAAATAATTACAATACCATCAAAAAACGAATATATTGAAGTTTTAAACTCTATGGGTGGTGACAGGGAAAAAACTAATTCTTATTTTAGAAAAGAATTAAACCGTGTCATTAATGAAATTAGAGTTTTTTCGTTGATTTCAGAAAAAGATAATCATAACATTGTTTCTTATTATGAAAGTGATGTGGAACAGGTAGGAGAGTTCAGATACAATATATACATATTAATGGAAATGCTTATGCCACTAAGCAAATGGGTACAAAATACTAATATAACGGTAGAGGATGTTTTAAAGATAGGAATAGACATATCAAGCGGTTTAAGCGTATGCCACAAGAACAATATTATCCATAGAGATATAAAGCTAAGCAATATATTTGTGACAAAGGATGGCGTATTTAAATTAGGTGATTTTGGAGTTTCCAAGAAGATAAATGATACAACCGGAGCAAAGACAATAAAAGGAACTCCCAACTATATAGCACCGGAGGTTTATATAGGACAGGGACAGTACAACAGCTCTGTAGATAATTATTCTCTTGGAATACTTTTGTATTATTTATTTAATAAAAAAAGATTTCCATATTATCCTGACTTTCCAAGTGAATATACTACAGAGGATGAAGATAAAGCTTTTTATAAGAGAATGAAGTATGAAAAATTAAGTAATCCGGTTTGTGCACCTAAGGAGATTGCAGCAATAATAAGAAAAGCAATATCTTCACCTGAAGAGAGATATAAAAGAGCAGATGATTTCCTAAATGATTTACTCGAAGCAAAAAACAAATTAAGCAAAGAGGAACTAAGTAGAAAAATAGGATTTGATTCAATAAATTTTAAGGATGAAGTTATTAGTGAAAAAGAGGCTGAGTTAGTTGAAAATCTATATGGTAGAAATGATGATAGCATAAGCTTTCAACAATATGGAATCACACTGGAAGATGACAGTATAATAAAAGAGAACCATAATGCTGCAAATCATATGGTTAAGGAAGTTAAGGAAGAACAGGAAGGGTCTGTAGGCATTGTTAATTCTTATGTAGGGGAGGCATCAGGTACTAAAACAATAAACAATGAATCAGAAAATCCCGTAAAACAAGAAGAAAATAAAACTGACAAAAAATATAGAATTCCTATAATTGTTATTATAATATTAGCTAATATATTGATTATTTTATTAGTTGCATATGGATTAACTGACAGGATATTTAATATGGCAATGGAGAATAGCACACAGTTTAATACAACCGTGCCTGAAAATACAATGTTAGAGACAACAGCGGTTCCGGAGACAACAACTGTTATACCAACAACTGTTTCGGAAACAACAAAGAAGAAAAAGAAGAAAAAAACAGGAAAAAACACAGTTACAACTGTACCGGCAGTAAATAATAATTCATCATGGAGTACAGGAGGAAGCTATGGAAGCAGTTCAACCGGAAACACAGGAAGTAGCAGTGGAAATAGTTCTTCAAAAAATACAGGAAGTAAGTCATCTTCAGGTTCAGAAAACAAAAGTAGCAAAACTAAAAAAAATGATGATGATTTTGACTTTAAAAATGTGGTAGAATAAACACAGTTACAATGTGTTGGGATAGGATAAGAGAATTCTATGTTAAACATAATAGTGGACACATAAGGAGAAGTCATGAGAATTGCAATTGTTGATGACAACCATACTGACAGAATTTTTTTAAGAGAAGGTTTGGAGAGAATTCTTTTAAAAAGAAATATTGAAAATTCAGAGATACATATATTTAACAGTGCAGAAGATATACTTGAATATTTGAAAAATGAACAGGAAACGTTCTTTGATTTGATTTTTATGGATATATACATGGAAAAATTAACGGGTGTTGACGCTGCAAGAGAGATACGAAAGAAAGATAAAAAAGTTAAAATTGTATTTATTACAACGAGCAATGAGTTTGCCAGTGAAAGTTATGAAGTAAGAGCAGAAGATTATTTAATTAAGCCTTATGATAAAACACGTCTTGAGAATGTTATGGATAGAATCTTTTCAGAAAAAAAAGACGGAAAAATTTTAGAACTGAAAGATGGTCGGAAAATAATAATTAATTCTATTGTGTATACAACATTTTCAGGTCATTATGTAACTATTTTTATGAGTGATGGAGAACAGATACAAACAAGAAGTACACAAAAAGATTTTGAAAAAATGATGGAATCATTCGGACAATTAATTCCAAGTTTTAAAGGTGTAATGGTTAATTTGGAACAGGTTGACGGAATTGAAGAGGACAGATTTAGAATGAAGGATGGTGAATTTGTTCCAATTAGCAGAAGAAAGTATGGTGAAGTGAAGAAGCAATATACAGATTTTCTTATGAAAAAATTAATGGAAAAGGAGGAAACGTAAATGACCTCTTTTAGAATGTTTGAAATTATATTGTATTCGATGGTTAGTCTTTTGCCATATTTAGGACTGGCGTTGTATCCTTTCGAGGACAAGTTTAGAATGTCCAAAATTAAGTTAAGCGGATGCATTGTTATTCTTACGGTAATTCAAAGTGCTCTTGGAATATATGCAACAATGTGTTCACAGGAACAGAAAGCTTTATTTTCACTGCTAAGCACAGTATGCTACGGTGGATTTTATTTTCTTGCAATAAAAGAGAATGTAGGAAAACTTGTATTTGTTTTATTAATAGTATCTAATTTTGCCAACTTTGTTGTAATGTGTGCAAAGTGTGTGGAAGGTCATATTTTTCCACAGCTTGCAGTTGAAAACAACAAATGGTCTTTTTCTTTATGCACAATGATAGTGCAGCTTATTTTTATTCCACTTTTATTTTTATATTTTAAAAAGTATATAAAAGGGATGGCTCATATAGATACGGGGAAAAAGATTTGGAGATTTTTGTGGACAATTCCGGCAACTTTTTATCTGTTTTGGTATCATGGGCTTTATTTTAGTACAAAATCATCAATTGAGTTAGCAATGGACCCGGTTAATATGATTTTTACGTTTTTTATTAATCTTGGAGCTTTGGTTGTTTATACGGTTATTGTTAATTCTATGGCTGAATTTCAATATAATCTTAATTTGGAAGAAGAAAAGAAACAGCTTGAAATTGAAAATCTTTGTTTTGAAAATATGAAGAAGCAAATGGAATCTACAAGGAGGGCGCGTCACGATTTGAAGCATCATATGAAGGCTGTTCACACAATGGCAGAAAACAATGAGTGTAAGAAAATTACAGAGTACATAGAAACATATTTGGAACACGTGTCATTAAAGAAGCCTTTGGTTTATTGCACCAATTTTACTTTAAATGCACTGATTGTATATTATGTTCAGCAGGCGGAAGCTCACAAAATAAAGTTAAAGTTAAATATTGAGTTGCCGGAAGAAACCAATGTTAAGGAGGCAGATTTAACAGTATTGTTTGGAAATCTTTTGGAGAATGCAATTGATGCCTGTGATGAGGTGCAGGAAAATAAAAGATATATTAATTTAAAAATCTACAAGCCTAATTCAGACTCAATAGTTTTTTATATTGAGAATGGTTTTAATGGAAGTATTAAAAAGAAAAATCAGCAATTTCTGACAACTAAGGCTAACGGCAACGGTATTGGAATTGAGTCGGTAAAATATGTTGTTCACAAATACAACGGAGACGTTAATATAAAAACAGACGAAAACAAATTTATCGTTTCAGGAGTTTTATTACAACCACTTGATGCCACAAAATAACCGTTTGACGCCAGCTTATAGATTTCTTATATATTATTTTTTTATAATAATGTTGTAATAGACAAGGTACGATAAAAAAGGAGGATAATATATGAGGAGAAAATGGAAAAAATTACTAAGCACAACATTGGCATTGGCAATGGTTGTAACAACTATTGGTGTACGTGAAGTGCCGGTAAGTGCAGCGGAAGAAGAGAATACAAATGAGAGTGTGGTTTATATGGATAACATGGCATATGATACCACAACAGGACATTTTTATAAGTTAAGTAGTGTGGGAACATACGAGCAGGTAAATGCAGAAGCTAAGGAAAGCGGTGGCTACCTTGCCTGTATTTCTTCAGCAGAAGAGAATGAGATAGTTGCAAAGGTTTCAAGTACAGGAACAACAACTGCATCATCTTATATTGGACTTACAAGAAATGCAGAGAATCTTCAGGAATGGTTGTGGGCAGATGGAAGCGAAGTAAACTACACTAATTGGAATGAAGGTGAACCTAACAGTGAAAGTGAAATAGTAGCGGAAATTTACAATAGCACAAGAAGTTCAGGTGCAGAAAAATGGAATGACTGCACTGTGTCAAGTGGAAAAACAGGTGTCGTAGAATACAATGAATGTATTCATCCTGAATCACAGTATGTTGTAAAGAATAAAACTTTTGCAGACTGTGAACAGGGAGGCTATACAGGAGATACTTATTGTGGTTTTTGTAATGAAAAGATAGCAGACGGAAAAGAGACAGAGCCGGGAGGACATGCAGAAGCTGTTATTGATGAAAAAACAGTAAAAGAGGCAACATGTACAGAAGAGGGCTATACAGGCGATAAGATTTGCCCTACATGTAAGAAGGTTTTGGAACATGGGAAAACAACTCCGGTCAATGGACATACAGAGTCAGAAGAGCTTCGTAAGGTTAGGGAAGCAAGCTGTTATTTAGATGGTTATACAGGTGAAACATATTGTACAGTTTGTGGAGAAACATTAGAAGCCGGGGATGCCATTACAAAATTAGAACATGAATATGAAGATAATGTATGTAAAAACTGTGGAAGAATTAATAATGCCCAGTTAGATACAACATATACATCAAAGACAACAAATTCATATCCGTTCCAGGTAATACAGTTTAAGGCACCTGAAAATGGAAAGTACAAGTTTTATTGTGAAAATATTAAAAATTGGGATTCATATGGATATTTATTTATAGAAGAAAACTTTAATGACCAGATTATAATAGACGGAATAGAAAAGTTTAACGCAAAAAAGGCAGATTCAGGTGCAGAAATACCTACGTTGAGTGGTTATTGGCAGTGCGACGATGAACATGGTAAAAATAGCGCACCTGCAATAACAGCAGAATTAGAGAAAGATAAGACGTATTATTTTGTTGTAGGACCTTATTCAACAGCTACAGGTGAATTTAGAATAACAATAACATGTGCTCATGAGAAAACACACATAGAAGGAAGAACTTTTTCGAATTGTATAGTAGGTGGCTATACAGGGGATATAGTCTGTGATACATGTGGAAAAGTTGTGGAACAGGGACAGACTTTGGAACCGGGTGAACATCAGGAAGCAGTATTAGATGTTAAAGATGCAACCTGCTATGTAACGGGTTATACAGGCGATACATATTGTAGTTTTTGTAATATAAAATTAGCAGAGGGAACAGTTATTCCAAAGCTTGAACATGAATATGAAGATAATGTATGTAAAAACTGTGGAAGAATTAATAATGCCCAGTTAGATACAACATATACATCAAAGACAACAAATTCATATCCGTTCCAGGTAATACAGTTTAAGGCACCTGAAAATGGAAAGTACAAGTTTTATTGTGAAAATATTACAGTTTGGGATTCATATGGCTATTTATTTAAAGAAGAAAACTTTAATGATCAGGTTATAATAGACGGAATAGAAAAGTTTAACGCAAAAATGGAGAATAATGCTGGAGACGATCCTAGATTAAAAGGTTATTGGGATACTAACGATGATGATGGCGTAGGCTCGGCACCTGAAATAACCGCAGAATTAGAGAAAGATAAGATATATTATTTTGTTGTAGGACCTTATTCAACAGCTACAGGTGAATTTAGTATAACAATAACATGTACTCATGAGAAAACACACAGGGAAGGAAGAACACTTTCAGACTGTACAGAGGGTGGTTACACAGGTGATGTTATTTGTGATACATGTGGAAAACTTGTGGAACAGGGACAGACTTTGGAACCGGGTGAACATACAGTTAAGGTTGTGGATGCCAGAGAAGCAAATTGTTATATCGAAGGAAAAACAGGTGAAGAAAAATGTTCAGTATGTGATAAAGTATTAAAAGAAAATAAGGTAATACCAAAGCTCGAACATAAATATGAAAATAATATTTGCAAAAATTGTGGAAGAATAGAGAATGCTAAAAAAGGCACAGAATATTCTTCATATATAACAGAAAAATTACCAATTCAGGTAGTAGAATATACTGCACCGGAAACAGAAAAAATTATTTTTGAATGTAACAATACAAGATATTGGAATAGCATCGGATACTTGTTTGACGAAACAAATTATAGCGATGAAATGCTTATGGATGAACTTGAAAAATATTATTCAGGAGATAGCGATTATATAAGCTTTAAAAACTATTTGGCAGAAAATGAGTATGGTGGAGGAACGGGTGCTCCGGCAATTAAGTATAAAGTTCAAAAAGATAAGAAATACTACTTAGTTATAGTGCCTCAAGAAAATGATTATGGAGAATTTACTGTAACAATTGATTGTCCACATGACAGAACACATGTAGAAAATAAAGCAATTAAAACATGTTCAGAAGGTGGTTATACAGGAGATGTTATATGTGATTTATGTGGAAAAGTTGTAAAACATGGTGAAAACATAGAACCTGACAGTGAACATAATTACATTAATTATAAGTCAATTGAACCTACATGTAATGAATATGGTAAACGTTATTTAAAATGTGTGAATTGTGGAAATGAGAAAGTTTTAGAAAATGAAGACGATGGATATGCAGATCATAGGTATGTCTTAGTTAATAGCGTAAAGGCAACATGTACAACTGACGGATATTTAGGTGACAGTAAATGTAAGTATTGCGGTTTGGAAAATGAAAACCAGCCGGAAAATAAGGTCATAAAGGCATATCATGATATGGATCCGGAAGAAATAGATTCATGTTTGATAAAGGATTATAAAGGTGTAGAAGCAACATGTGAAAAAGAAGGCTACACAGGAGATGTATATTGCACAATATGCCATAAAGTTATTAAAGAAGGCAAAACAATTGAGAAATTAGAGCACTCATTTAAAGATGGCAAGTGTATGGAATGTGGCGCTGACGAGAAAGTAGTAAAAAGCGAGAAAGACGGTTACTATGAAATTTCTACATTTGACCAATTAATTACATATTTGAAAAATGTAGAGTCAGGAATCAGCGGAAAACTTATAAATGATATAGAGTTTCCGGAAAATTATGATGATGAAGATGACGTTATTGGAAGAAAAACACTGAAAAATAGTACTTTTGATGGCAATGGTCATAAAATATCAGGAATTAATTCAAATGGAACTCAAACAATGTTATTCGATGATATTTACGTAAGTGAAATAAAGAATCTTGAAATCGAATGTAAAGAAAAAGAAGATGGCAGAGGTTTGGGCGTCTACCTTGCAAATTCTACTATTGATTCAAAATTTACAAACTGTAGTATTACAGGTAATAGGATTGAAATAGACGGTTATTGTTCAGCTATGATAAAGGAAGCATATGCGAGTGAATTTATACATTGTATAAATAATGCAGACATTATATACAACAATAATACGCAGATAGTGGCAGGATTGGTATGCGGGGCAGAGAATTGTATTTTTGATAAATGTGAAAATAATGGAAATATTGCTGCCACGAAGGCATTTGTAGTTGGTGGTATTATTGCTCAAGCTAAAAATTGTATTATAAAAGACTGTATTAACAGAGGTGACATTACAACTTATGGTTATACAGCAGGAATTGTTGCAGGAGTTACTAATACAGATAATAGACCATGTACAACATCAATAACAGGATGTACAAATGAAGGCAAAGTGGAAAGTATAGCAAAGGGTAATCATACTTATACAGCAGGAATATGTATTATATATAATGGGTCTAATGGATCAACATATGCCGATGAATTAATTATAAATAATTGTGTTAATAACGGTGAAATTGAAGGAGATACAGTAGCAGGAATAATTGGTAACAGTTCTGGAAATTTGAAATTATCAGACTGCGAAAATAACGGTGCCATTAATGGACGATATAGTGCAGGCGGAATCGCGCAATGTATAGAAAATAAAAATAGTAGTGAGGCTGAAGTAAGCAACTGTATTAATAATGGTAATGTATTTGGTGGCGAAGAAGCAGCAGGAATAATTGATTATGCGGAAGGTATAACTGTTACAAACTGTATAAATAACGGAAATATTTCATCAAATGGTTATGTAGGCGGAATATTTAGTTATACTTCTTCTGTAAAAGGAACAGGGCTTGTTAACAATGGTAAAATAAGTGGTTTGGAAGATATTGGTGGAATCAGCGCATATGATGAAGGCAATTCAATATTTAGCAAGTTATATAATACAGGTGTAATTGATGAGGAAAACATAGGTGCTCAAGTAAGTAATCTTGTTAAATTGGGAGAAAGTTCAACAGGCGAAGAACTTGAAGAAGAGCATAAGCATGATTATGTTGCATTATCAACAGTAACAAAGGCAACAACTGAAAAAGACGGTTACATAGAAAACAAATGTAAATGCGGTCAGAAAGAAAAACAGCCTATAAAACAGATTAAGAGTGTTGATATTTCAAATACAAAATTTGAATATACAGGAAACAGCATTACTCCAACAGTAACTGTAAATGATACAGATGACAAGGTGATTTCATCTGAATACTACACAGTAACTTACAGAAACAAAGCAACAGGCAAGGCAGTAAATGAAGTAAAGGAAGTTGGAACATACGAAGTAGTTGTAACTTTCAAGGACTTATATGAAGGTCAGGTTGTAAAACAGATTGTTGTTGAAAATACAAATAAGCCATCAAATCCAAAAACTGACAATCCTAATGCTGGAGGTAAGGTATCCGCAAAAGTAACAAAACCTGCAAAGGTTAAAGGTGTTTCTGCAAAGAACAATAAGAAGAAATCATTAACAGTAAAATGGAGAAAAGTAAATGGCGTAAAAGGCTATCAGCTTAGATATGCAACAAACAAGAAAATGAAAAAGGCCAAAATAATAACAATTACAAAAAACAAACTTGTAATCAAAAAATTGGCAAAGAAGAAATACTACATTCAGGTTTGTGCATACAAAGTAAACAGTAACGGAAAGAAAGTCAAAGGAAAATGGAGTGCAAAGAAGGCTATAAAAGTTAAAAAATAGCAAGTTAGAGAAACAGTAAAGTTAGAGAATTATTTAAGTTAGATAATCAGTAAAGCTAGAGAAATAGTAGAGTTAGATAATTATTTAAGTTTACCTAAACGGGGCGCTGTGTCGATGAAGCAATATCGATACAGCGCCTTAATAGTTGGAGAGGATGGAATTTTTTTGTTATAATAAATGAATAAATATGCAGTTAAAGTATTGCCAAATAGGGTGAAAAAAACTATAATTTTTTTGGTGAAAAATTTTAAAAGACTATGTTAGTTGGTGAAAACCAGAGAGAAGATTAAGTAAAAAATATTAGAGGAGAGACTGAAATGAAAACAAGAATTGGTATTTTAGGTTATGGTAACCTTGGAAAAGGTGTTGAATGCGCAGTTAAAGAAGCTAATGATATGGAATTAGTTGCTGTATTTACAAGAAGAGATCCTAAGAATGTAACTATTTTAACAGAAAATGTTCCGGTATGTCATATTGATGAAGTAGCAGACTGGAAAGACAAGATAGATGTTATGATTTTATGTGGTGGTAGTGCTACAGATCTTCCTGTACAGACTCCACAGTTTGCTTCAATGTTTAACGTAATTGACAGTTTTGATACTCACGCAAGAATTCCTGAACATTTTGCAGCAGTAGATAAGGCGGCTAAGGAAGCTGGAAAAGTAGCAGTTATTTCAGTAGGTTGGGATCCGGGAATGTTCTCACTTAACAGAGTTTATGCTAATGCAATTCTTCCAGATGGAAAAGATTACACATTCTGGGGCAAAGGTGTTAGTCAGGGACATTCAGATGCAATTCGTAGAATCAAAGGCGTTAAGAATGCAAAGCAGTACACAATTCCTGTTGAAAGTGCTTTGGAAAGAGTTAGATCAGGTGAAAATCCTGAACTTACAACAAGAGAAAAACATGAAAGAGAATGTTTTGTTGTATTAGAAGAAGGTGCAGATGCTGCAACAGTAGAGAAAGAAATCAAAGAAATGCCTAACTATTTCTCAGACTACAATACAACAGTTCACTTCATTACTGAAGAAGAATTAGAAAAGAACCACAGCGGAATGGCTCACGGTGGTTTTGTAATTCGTTCAGGAAAGACAGGAATGAACAAAGAACATAATCACATTATCGAATACAGCTTAAAGTTAGATTCAAACCCTGAATTTACAACAAGTGTATTAATCGCTTATGCAAGAGCTGCAAAACGTCTTTATGATGAAGGCCAGAAAGGATGCAAGACAGTATTAGATATTGCACCTGCATACTTAACAGAAATGAGCGATGAAGATTTAAGAGCACATTTATTATAATAAGTAGATAGAATACAAATATTGAAGATTGAAAGTATTGAATTGTAGAGTAGTTGATTCAAAATTGAATTTGTATAATTGAATATTTGAAATAAAAAGGTCTGGTAGAAATATCGGACCTTATTTATTTTTGAAAAAGTGAGCAACGCTCTGAAAAAGTAAACAATGCCTCGTAAGATTACAAGCAGGGGGAACAGTTTTTAAAAAAGAACCCCGAAAAGCATTTTTGCCGTATCGGGGTACTTTCTACAACATTTAATCTACAGCGGACTTTTTCTCTTCCCGTTCATAAAACTTAGCACTTTCTTTTTCGTAGCCTTGTCTTTTATTGGTGCAGGTTGCCAGTTGTTTGTATCTCCGGTGTAGACGTAGCATGGAATTATGTCGCCGGTTTCCTTTGATACTTTATTATTTGAAGTAAGAGTTATTGTGTGCTGATATATGATTGTGCGGTTTTCGGGATGGCGGTTGCCACCAAAAATAAAGTTGCCCATTGAATAAATAATTGTTTTGTTTTTGTATTTCTCCAATGGCTGTAGCACGTGCGGGTGGTCGCCGATTATCAGGTCGGCACCGGAATCAATTAAAGTATGACATGCGTTAACCTTCCAGCTTTCAGGTTCGTGAAGACCTTCAGTTCCACCGTGGAAATAAATAATCTGAAAGTCACTTTTCTTCTCCGCTTTTTTCAGGGCAGACTGAATTGTAGGTAAAACATAATCGCCATACATAGATACACAAATTACAGCAATTTTAAAATTATGCTTTTCAAAATAAACAATCTTACCTTCCTCGCCCCATTTAACGTTAGCAGCATCTAAAGCTTTTCTTGTGTCTTCATGTCCCTCCAAGCCGTAATCATTAATATGATTATTTGAAATAGAAACCATATCAATGCCACCGGCTGATAAGATTTTGGCATTTTTTGCAGGTGACTTAAACCAAAAAGCACGGACATTAGGATCTGCATATTGTCCCTTGTCGCTAACTTTCAACTTCTTGCTGTCTGAATAAACATTTTCGCAGTCAGCAATTGTAAAGTCATCATTTAAGAAATAAGAGTTAACTTTCTCTAAAAAATATGAAGGATTCTTAGCCTTTGCAACGTCATTAAAACAATTCTCATAAGAAGCATTTTCGTCTGTTGCACAGAGACAATCCCCAACAAAACTTAACTTAATAGTATTAGCAGGAGCGGTTGTTGCAACAGTACTTGAATCTTTAGTAGTGGTTTGTCCTGAACTTGAAGATTTGCTTTCATCGGATGAATTGCCTGTGTTGCTTCCGATTGATTTTGAATTGCTATTATTTTGAGCTGCGTTTCCTATAGTGTTTTTCTTCGAATTTTTATTCTGACTCATCGTTTCTTTCTGGCCCAAAACATTAGTTGCCGTATCCATAGGTTTAACCGAAAGGTTAAAAAATATTGCCACGGTTATAACCGACAGTATTATGGGCAAAATTACTATAATATTTTTTTTCATTTTCTCTCCATTCTTCTATAATTATGTAGAATAAATTTGAGGGTGTTTATAGAAAATATACAAAACCCAACCTTAGAATTTATTGTACCATATGAGTCGTTAAGATGAAAAAGAAAAAACAATAAAAAAGAAGATAAAATATATACAAGGAATAAATAAGTGTGATACAATTATCGAAATTGAAATTTATGGGAGAAATCATATGTCAAAATACATATTAGAAGTTTGTGTTGATTCAGTAGAATCAGCAATTTCCGCATATAATGGAGGAGCAACAAGAATTGAGTTATGCTCAAATCTTGTTATAGGAGGAACAACTCCGGATTTAGAATTGTTTAAAACTATTAGAAACCATATTCAGATTCCAATTAACGTAATGATACGTCCTCGTTACGGTGATTTTTGCTACACAGAATATGAACACGAAATTATGTGCAGACAGGTGGAAAACTTTAAAAACGAAGGTGCGGATGCAGTTGTAATTGGGAGTTTAAATATTGACGGAACATTAAATGAAAAGCAGATGAAAGAACTTATTAAAGAGGCAGGTCAGTGTAAAATTACGCTTCATAGAGCTTTCGATATGTGTAAGGATTATTTTCAAACAATGGAAGAAGCCATAAAACTTGGTGTGGATACGATTTTAACTTCAGGAGGAAAACAGAACTGCATTGTAGGTGCTGAAACCATTAGAAATTTGGTTGAACAGGCGGAAGGAAGAATAGAAATATTAGTTGGTGCAGGTGTAAGTCAAAATAATATTGCAGAACTGATTAAGAGAACAAAAACCAAAAGCTTCCATATGTCGGGAAAAACAATTATAGAGAGCATAATGAAATATAGAAATCCAGACGTTTTTATGGGACTTCCGGGAATTAGTGAGTATAAAAAATATCAAACAGATGAAAAAATTATAAAACAGGTAGTAGAAATACTACAAAGAAATATAGAGTCCAAAACACAGATTCAGAAATAAAATTTTAATTTAAGAAAATTAATATAATCTGAAAACTAAAAAGTAACTTGCAGGAAAATGCAAAAGAAGGAGGAAAAAATGTATTCAGCATTATTAGTAATTATTTATTTAGCATTTATAAGTTTAGGTTTGCCTGATACTCTGTTGGGCTCAGCGTGGCCACAGATGCATATCGAACTTAATGCATCATTGTCTTCAGCAGGAATTATAACAATGATTATATCAATGGGAACGGTTATATCAAGTTTGTTTTCAGACAGATTAAACATTAAGCTTGGAACGGGAAAAGTTACAGCTATTAGTGTATTAATGACAGCAGTAGCATTGCTTGGATTTTCACTATCACATAGTTTCATAATATTATGTGTGCTTGCAGTACCATATGGATTAGGTGCAGGAGCTGTAGATGCGGCATTAAATAATTATGTTGCACTACATTATTCCTCAAAACATATGAGCTGGCTTCACTGTTTCTGGGGAGTTGGCGCGTCAATAGGACCATATATTATAGGAACATGTATGGCTCACGGTTTAGGCTGGCGTGGTGGTTACAGTGTTATTTCAGTAATTCAGTTTACACTTACAGCAGCATTATTTATAACATTGCCATTATGGAAAAAAGTAGAAAACAGCGAAAACAATGTAAGCAATGAAAATAACGAAAGAACTCAGGAAGAGCCACAGGAGAGAAAAGCTAAATCATTATCAGAAGTATTACACATTAAAGGGGTAATCTACATTTTATTTGCATTCTTCTGCTATAGTGCAGTTGAGCAGACAACAACATTGTGGTGTGCAAGCTATCTTGTATTAAATAGAAGCATTGACAGCAACACAGCAGCCAAGTTTGCAGCATTATTCTACATAGGAATTACATTTGGACGTTTCCTGTGCGGATTTATTGCAGACAAGTTAGGCGACAAGAACATGATAAGACTTGGAATTATAATAATTGTGGCAGGTATTGTAATGTTATTTATGCCAATACCGGGTTCAGCCATTGCTTTGGCAGGACTTATAACAATAGGTCTTGGTTGTGCACCAATATATCCGTCAATTATTCATTCAACACCATTTAACTTTGGTGCGGATAATTCACAGGCGGTTATCGGAATACAGATGGCATTTGCTTATGTGGGAACAACATTTATGCCACCATTATTCGGACTTATTGCCCAGTATATTAACATAGGATTATTCCCGGTATATATTTTAATATTTACGGCAATAATGTTTATAACATCAGAGGCATTAAATAATATTAATAAAAATAAAGCTTATAAATAAAAACTTTAATAAAACTAAAACAATAAAAACTTATAATTACAAATAAAAGAAAAACAAAATTTCACTTGAGGGGAAAACTTAAATAAATCTTAAGAAATATATTCATAAATATTAGGTCTTTTAAGATAACATTACGATATCAGAAAAAAGAGATTAAGGTAATTGACAGAAACTATATCAGGAACAAAGACCATTAAGTTTATTGACAGAAAACATGTCAGGACCAATAAGTTTATGAATAAAAAAAGGTGATGAAAATCACGATTATAGGGGAGTGAAGAAAATGAATAATAACAAAAATAGTCAGGTCAAAAATATATTAGGATTTGTATCAGTGTATACTTTTATATTTTTGTGCCTGGCTTTTGTTTTGGACAAAATTTTTGATTCAGAGGGAAAAACATTTATATGGAGTATTGATGGACTTTTTCAGCATGCGATTGCCCTGAAATACATAAGGCAGTACATAATTAATCTGTTCACAAAGGGCAGTTTTCCAATGGTTGATTTTAATCTTGGACAGGGATTTGATGTAATTGGAACACTTAATTATTATGGCTTTGGTGATCCGGTCACATTGCTTACAGTTCTTTTCCCAGAGAATGCAATGGAATTAATGTATGAAATATTGATTTTTGTAAGAATGTATTTAAGCGGATTATTTGTTGCCTACCTTTTAAGAACATTGGGAAAAACAAAAACATCAACAATACTTCCTACCTGCATTTTGTATCCGTTTTGTAATTATGCACTTTTGGGAGGCATAAGACATCCAATGTTTTTTAACGGCATAATGTATCTGCCACTTCTCATTGCAGCAGTGGAAAGGGTAATAACAAAGAAAAAAATCGGACTTTTAGTATTTGTTGTAAGTATAGCGTTCATTAATAATTACTATTTTATGTACATCAACACAGTGATGGCGGCAATCTACTTCTTTGTAAGACAGATTGGAAGCTATAGGGCTAAAGGTATAAAAGAACTTGCAGGAAGCATTGGAAGAATTGTGATTTCATATATATGGGGAACTTGTATGGGCGCAATGCTTTTGATTCCCTCAGTTTATGCATTCCTTAATAATGTAAGAACAACCACAAAGATTGCTATACCGGATACTTTTTTTGGAGATGACTATTATGAGAAATTTCTAAAGAACTTTATAATAACAGACAATGATATGAATATGTTTACAATTCCGGGAATTGGAATTCTTGGAGTAATCGCCATAGTAGTTCTTTTGATTTTTAGAAAAAGCAGTGACAAAAAAATACTCACATTATTTGCAATAATGTTTATTATGCTATTATTCCCAATGGTAGGAAAAATGATGAACGGATTTTCATATGTAACAATGCGATTTAGCTACGGAATGGCACTGATTCTTTCGGTGGCAGTTGCTTTTGCCATAGATGATTTAAGAAGCATAAGCATATTAGATAAGAAAAATCTTATTAAATTAAAACAACAAAAAGTAAAGCAGTTTCTTCCATATCTAGTAACAATGGCGTCTGTAATCACAATAGTTATTAACATGAATATGATTTTTGGTGAAAATTATTCATATAATAGCAAGGATTATGTTAATAAAGGCACCCTTGAAAAAGAAATGAACACAGCTGACGTGAAAATGATTAAGTCTATTAAAGATGACAGTTTTTATAGAATAGAGCGAGTTAGAAGTAGGAGCAACAAATCGGCTTATTGCGGTTTCAACCAGACCGGTTTCTATTACAGTATTATTCCGGGGAAAATGACAGATATGTATGTGTCAACTTGCCTTTCGGACTGCTATAGGTCATATGTTATAAAAGGTTTGGAGGACAGAATAGGAATGCTTGCGCTGGCAAGTACCAAATATTATGTGAACTACGGTGGAAAGGCACCTTATGGTTTTGAAAAAATAAAAGAAGAAACAATAGATTGCAGGAAAGTTTGCCTTTATGAAAACAAAAATTATCTGCCACTTGGAGTCACATATTCAAGTTATATGACAAGAACTGAATATGACAAATTAAATCCAATTGAAAGAGAAATGGCACTGCTTAACAGTTCAGTTGTAGATAATAGGATTGAAGAAAAAAATTTTGAAAATAGCAAAACAAAAACAGAAAGCGAAAATAACAAAGCAACAAGTGATAACAACAATACAGAAATAAAAAATAACCAAAACGTAACAGGTGTCTACACTTCTGAAATGAAAATTAATAATGAGAAAAACATTGATGCAGGAAAAAGTTACCTGAAAGCAAAATACGGTGGAGCTTTGGAATATAATTTTAATGGCTTAAAAGATTGCCTTACTTATATTGTTTTTAAGGGAGTTCATGTTAAGGATACAGACCAGGGTGACACGGCGGCAGAGTATAAAGGTGATGGCAACACAGGAAATCTTAGAGTTATAGGCGATTACTCTGACGGATATTATTACAAAGAAGCCAGTGTTTTTAACATAGGATATTCTAAGGAAAGCCAGAACCACGTAGATATTAAATTTAACAGCAACAGAAAATACACTTTCAAAGACGTTTATGCAGCAATGGTACCCGCAAGTAATTATGATAATGCTGCAGCAAACTTAAAGAAAGAAGCACTTGAAAATGTTAAGCTGTCTGACAATCATATAAGTGGCAACATTAAAGTAAGTCAGGACAAAATACTTCAACTATCAATTCCGTACAGCAAAGGCTACAAGATTTATGTTGACGGGAAAAAGACAGAAACTTTCAACTCAGGAATAGGATATATTGGGGCAAAAGTCTTAAAGGGAAGACACACTATTAATGTTACATACAAAAGCCCCGGAATAGTTGCAGGAGCGATGTTAACTATAATAAGTACACTGTTTTGGGCTTTTTATGTAATTAGAATTGAAAGAGTCAGGAAACAATAATACTAGAAAGTGCAAAAAAAGCCCTAAATTAATACCACAAAACTATGTACATAATTAAAAAAAGTATGTATTATTAAAGACGCGACAGTTAAGGCTGTCGCGTTTTGTGGAAAGAAGGGTGAAAATTATGAAATATATGAGACAATTTGGGATTATTATGTTAGTAACCTGTATAGGTGAAATCCTAAAATATTTAATTCCGTTGGCAATACCGTCAAGTATTTATGGATTGTGTCTGATGATGGTTTTGCTTGTGACAGGCATTGTGAAAGTAGACGATGTAAAAGAGTCAGGAACTTTTCTAATAGAAATAATGCCTTTAATGTTTATTGCATCGGGAGTAGGAATAGTTGTTTATTGGAAACAGCTTAAAACCATGCTTATTCCACTTATAATTATTACTTTTGTGTCAACAGTCCTTGTAATGGCTGTGTCAGGAAAAGTAACCCAGTATGTGATAAAGAGGAGAAAAAAACATGAATCAGATGATAATTAATTCTACAACAATAGGTGTAGTAATAAGTGTAATGGGATACGAGTTAGGCTTATTATTAAAAAGAAAATTTAAGTCAGCTATTTTTAACCCACTTTTAATTTCAATAATATTTGTAATATGCTGTCTGCTTTTGTTTAGGGTAGATTATAATAATTACAACAAAAGCGCACAGTATTTAAGTTATCTTTTAACACCGGCAACAGTATGTCTTGCAATACCTTTGTATCAGCAGATTAAATTACTTAAAGAGAATATGGTAGCAATATTTGCAGGCATAATTTCAGGTGTACTTACAAGTTTGGTTTGCATATTTGTATTTGCTTTAATATTTAATTTCGGTCATGAAGAATATGTAACAATGTTGCCTAAGTCCATTACAACAGCAATTGGAATGGGAATTTCAGAAGAACTTGGTGGATATGTTACAATTACAGTTGCGGTAATAATCATTACAGGAGTTCTTGGTAACATATGTGGTGAGGCAGTTTGCAAAATATTTAAAATAACAAATCCTGTGGCAAAGGGAATAGCTCTGGGAACGTCTTCCCATGCCATTGGTACTGCAAAAGCAATGGAAATGGGCGAGATTGAAGGGGCAATGAGCAGCCTTTCAATAGTAATAGCAGGAATTTGCACAATGGTAGGAGCATCTGTTTTTGCAAATTTTATATAAAGAGTTATAATAATGGCGGACAGATTTTTATTTAATAAGAAATTAATTTGGAAATTCTATTAAGCAAAAATCCCACCGAGGATTGAAGAGGTGCGGATAGGAGGCATATTATGATAATTACAATTGCAAGACAATGTGGTTGCGGCGGACATGAAGTTGCAAGAATATTGGCTAATAAACTTGGCATGGAACTTTTTGACAAAAAGAAATTGCTTGAAGAAGCAAAGCAGCTAGGACAGGCTGAAGAACACAGTAATTTTTTTAATGAAGTACCTATTAATAGTCTTTTATATGGAATAGCAATGGGGTTTGGAAATACGAAGCCAATGGATAGGTCATTAAAACTTGTTAAGGCTATTACCGAAAACAAAGACGCCATAATTATTGGAAGATGTGCTAATATAATATACAAAGATAGCAAGGATGTTACATCAGTATATCTTTTTGCGGACAAAGAATTTAGAATAAAACATCTTATGGAAAGAGACGGAATTTCAGAAAAAGAGGCAGAAAAGTATATAAAAGAAGTTGACGAGAAAAGAACATCTTTCCATAAATACTGCACTGACACAGTGTGGGGAGATGCAAAAGAATATCAGCTTTGTCTTGATACAGGTAAGATTGGTTTTGAAAAGACGGCAGAGTTTATTATGAATTATATTAATGCAAAAAAAGAATCCTAAAAATTTGAAAATGAAAAAAATATATAAATAATTATACGATAATATTAGAAATGATTATAGGAGTTGATTATTATGAAACAGACAAGGCAGATGTCAGAGACTATAAAACTTGGAATACTTCTTGCACTTTCAGGTGGATTTATGGATGCGTACTCTTACATACAGAGGGATCAGGTTTTTGCCAATGCCCAGACAGGAAACATGCTGCTGTTTGGTGTAAATTTATCAGAGGGAAATCTTAGGGGAGCGCTTCATTACTTCTTCCCGGTTTTTGCTTTTGCAATAGGAATTGCCATAGCAGAGCTTGTTCGTGCCAAAGAAAGAGACCTTTTACATTGGAGACAGGTGGCTGTTTTATTTGAGGGAATTATACTTGTGGGCGTAGCTTTTATTCCACTTGACATGAACCTTATAGCCAACTCACTTACATCTTTTGCCTGCGGAATACAGGTTGAAAGTTTTAGAAAAATCAGAGGTAACGGCATTGCCACAACTATGTGTATAGGAAATTTGAGAAGTGGTACACAGAACCTTTGTAATTTCATTCGCAAAAAAGATAAGGAAGATTTTAAGAAAGCAGTATTGTATTATGGAATTATTGTATGCTTCGTAACCGGGGCAGTAATCGGTAACTTCTTTATACATATGTTCCACGAAAGGGCAATTCTTTGTTGCTCAGTAGTTTTATTCTTTGCTTTCTTCTTAATGTTTATTGATTATGAAAAAGATGACGCTAGAGCAATTTAAAGAACAGTTTAATATAAAACTAAATAATCAACAGTTAAAAGCAGTGCAGTCGGTTCAAAATCCTACACTGCTTTTAGCAGTTCCGGGCAGTGGAAAGACAACGGTTCTTGTTACAAGACTGGGTTATATGATTTATTGTCTTGGAATAGAGCCTGAATCAATTCTCACTGTTACATATACAGTTGCGGCAACTAACTACATGAGACAGAGATTTGAAACAATGTTTGGTGAACAGCTGGCGGCAAGACTTGAGTTTAGAACAATTAACGGAATTTGTTCAAAAATAATTAACTATTACGGAAACTGCATCGGCAGAAAGGCTTTCGACCTGATAACGGAAGAAGGCTTTAAATCTAAAATATTGTCTTTGATTTATCAGAAAGAACTTAACGAATATCCGTCGGAAAATGACTTGCAGACAGTTATTACCCTGATTACATACATAAAAAACATGATGCTTTCAAATGAAGAAATTGAAAGCCTTGGCAAGAAGGAAAACCTGCCACTTGCTGAAATTTACAAGGCATATTGTGGGGAACTTCGCAGACAGTCATTAATGGATTATGACGACCAAATGGTTTATGCCTACACAATGCTAAAGACCACACCACAGGTTTTGGAATATTTTCAAAATATGTACCAATATATTTGCGTGGACGAAGCACAGGATACATCAAAAATCCAGCACAAAATTATTGAAATACTTGCAATGAGAAATAAGAAGCTGTTCATGGTTGGGGATGAGGATCAGAGTATTTACGGATTTAGGGCGGCTTATCCGGAAGCATTGCTTTCTTTTGAGTCAACTTATCCTGAAGGAAAAATTCTTCTGATGGAAGAAAACTTTAGGTCTGACGGAGCAATTGTAAGTGCAGCAGACAGATTTATTCAGAAAAACAAATTAAGACACAAGAAAAATATGAAAGCTTCAAGGGGTATGGCAAAAGATATTCGACTTATTGAAGTAAAAACAAGAAAGTCTCAGTATAGCTATTTAACAAAGGTGGCAGAAAACTGCAACGTGGATACGGCAGTTTTGTACAGAGATAATGAAAGCATAATTCCAGTTGTGGATATGCTTGAGAGAAGTGGCATTGATTACAAAATCAAAAACGCTGACCTGACGTTTTTCAATCACAAAATAGTTACAGACATAAAAAACATAATAAGATTTGCAGAAAATCCAAAGGATACGGAAATCTTTATGCAGATATATTTTAAAATCGGAACATATTTAAGCAAAATGGGAGCAATTGAAGCTTGTCGTATAAGTGAAGAAAAAGGCATTCCCGTAATTGACAGTGCATTAAGATATGGAAGAATCCCAAAAGGCACGGAGAAAAGTCTAAAGGCAATGAAGACTCATATAGAAAGCATTTTAGAAGAGTCGGCCTACAAAGCAGTTTATAGAATTGTTAATTTCATGGGCTATTCTGCTTATCTTGAAAGAGCAAAAATAAAAGATGGCAAGATAAGTATTCTCCAGGCTTTGGCAGCAAATGAGAAAACACCGGAAGATTTTCTAAATCGTCTTGATGAACTGGCAATGATTATAAAGAATAAAAAGAACAATTATGATTGCAAATTTACTTTGTCTACAATTCACTCAAGCAAAGGTTTGGAGTACGATACGGTATACATAATGGATGTAAAGGACGGAGTTTTTCCTGAAAAGGTGGTTGCCAACAGAAAGAAAGCCACAGATGAGGAAATAAAAACTTACGAGGAAGAGCGAAGACTTTATTACGTGGCAGTTACAAGAGCAAAAAATCAGTTGTGCATATTTGACTTTAAGGACAGCTCAACTTTCAACAACCAGTTGCTTGGCATAAATGTTAAAAGCAGTGCCGACAAAACTAAGTTTCAAAAATCGGAGAAAAAGGGTATAATAGCCACAGACAAGAAGACCTCCAAAGCAATAGAAATGCTAAGGTCAAAATCTTATCTAAGATAATTGGAAAATCTTTAATTTAATAATTAGGAATAAATGATTCAAAAACTAATTAGGAATCTATGGTTTCAAAAATAATCAGGAATCATTTTGAAAATAAAAATTACGAATGGAGTAAATATGAATAAAGATAATTCAAAAGTGGACAAGGGACTGCAGGGCAATGAAAAAATCGAAGAAGCCATTGCCACACTTCAAAGTCAGTCTACACCTGAACTGTTGGCGCACGCACTTACAGTTATCAGAAGAAGAATGAAAGAACAGGGACAGCTTATTATTGCAGTTGAACCTTCACCATTAAGCAATGAAATGAACGTTCAGGCAGTAAAAACATCAGACGGAAAAAACTGGTGGGTTGCTTTTACAGGTTTTGATGAAGAGTTAAAAGGTGGCGACAGTGTAAAATCTACTTTTTTAACAGATATGGATAAGCTTTTTCAATCAGCATTAACAGTGGATGAAATTGAGGGTGTAATAATCAATCCTTGGAATAGAACAATAATGTTAAACAAGAGATTGATAAGTATAATCCTTGGAACAGCTGATAATTAGATAAGATTAGCAAGTTAAAACATAATTGCACGACATATGTGGGATAAGATCTTAGACAATGTAATCTAAATAATAAAGAAGAAACGGAGAAAAGTATGAATGCAATAATTAACAAAACAGGAAATGTAATTCAAAAAATAATATGGGGAATCCTTGTGGCAATGTTTGGGATTCTATCAATTTTTAATATTTTGGGAACAACAAAAATTGATATAAAAGTTAACGATTACAAGGAATATGCAGAGTATAGCCTTAACAATATTCTTATGATAATTTTGTATGTGGTAACTATTTTTGCAATTCTGTATATTATTGACAGATATACAAAATTACTAAAAATGGATACAAAGAAGTTTGCCAATATTGCAACAATATATGTTATTGTAATTGGAATCGCATACATAGTTATGGCAAGGGCATACCCTATAAGTGACCAAAGTGTTGTTCAGAGAATTGCATCAAGTTTTCTTGATGGAGATTACAGCGAGCTTACAGGTGAAGGATATTTGGTAGCATATCCGCAACAGCTTGGAATAATCGGCATTATTCAAATTATTTATTACATATTCGGAAAAGATAATTACATCGCAATAATGCTTTTTAATGTTCTTGCAATGGCAGGAATTTTCAATATGCTATATAAGATTCTAACCAAAATGACAGATAATATTAGAATCCACAATCTGTATTGGGTTATGGTCTTTGGATGTTTCCCATTGATTTTCTATAGCTTCTTTGTGTACGGAACAATATTTGGACTATTCTTCTCATTAGTAGGCTTCTATAATCTTATCCTTGCAAAAGAAAATGGAAAAATCCTTAATTTTGTAATAAGTTTTCTGGCTTTCTGCATGGGAACAATAAGCAAAAGCAATTGTTTGATTTTTGTAATTGCAGCAGTTTTGGTTACTTTATTTTATGGAATAAAAGAACAAAAATTAAAATATGTAGTTTTCTCAATAATCTTAATGGGAGCGTTGATGGCGCCTAAATGTGTAAATCTGTATTATGCAAAAAAGGCTAATGTAACTATTTCAAAAGGCGTTCCGGCGAAATGCTTTATAGCCATGGGATTGCAGAAGGGTACAAAAGAGTTAGGTTGCGGTGTTGATGGCTGGTACAACGCTTATAATTTGACAACTTTTATAAACGCAGGTCGTGACAGTGAAAAAGCATCAGAAATAGCGGGAGAAAACATAAGTGAACGACTAAGTGAGTTTAAAAGCAAACCATTAGAGTTTGTGGATTTCGCAAAAAATAAAATCACAACACAGTGGTGCGAACCAACATTCCAAACTTTCTGGATGCTTCAGGCAATGGATAATCACGCAGAATGGTCAAAGGTAGCTGAAAGTATAGAAAAGGGAAAAGCAAACAAAATCATATTCGTAATAATGAAACTATATCTTATATTTATCTGGCTTGGAAACCTTGCATACCTTATAGCAAAAAGAAAACAGCTTACCATCTGGAACCTGTTACTACAGGTGGCAGTACTTGGAGGCTTCATATTCCATTTCCTGTGGGAAGGCAAGGCACTGTATATTATGCCGTACTATGTGATTTCCTTTGTGGCAGGAGTGCAGGGGATGTATATGTTATATGAGAAGATAAAAATAGAAACTTTAAATATACAGGAACAAAATAAAAAGGCTGTGAGTGAGGTGAACCACAAAAGTTAGACTTCAATTAGTCTAAAAAACCAACACTTTCATTAATTAATTGAACACTTTACTTTATTAATAAAGGAAAAACAAGGCGATTTCAGTTGAATTTACAACGAAAATATGTATAATATCATATTAGGGAACTTTGTTTTTTAGTTCCACAAGGTTGATATAAGAGCCGGCGCAAGCAGGTGTTCATTATATTACTATATTTAAAGAAAAGAGGTTTAAATAAGATGGCAGAAATCAATTTAAGCAAGTATGGTATCACAGGTACAACAGAAATCGTGTACAATCCTTCATATGAAACATTATTTGAAGAAGAAACAAAACCAGAACTTGAAGGTTACGAAAAAGGACAGGAAAGCGAACTTGGTGCTGTTAACGTTATGACTGGTATTTATACAGGTCGTTCACCAAAAGATAAATTTATCGTTGAAGACGAAAATTCAAAAGACACAGTATGGTGGACAACAGATGAATACAAGAATGATAACCACAAGGCAAGCAAGGAAGCTTGGGCTGCTGTAAAGGATCTTGCTATTAAAGAACTTTCAAATAAGAAACTTTATGTAGTAGATGCTTTCTGTGGAGCAAACAAAGACACACGTATGGCAATCCGTTTCATCGTTGAAGTTGCTTGGCAGGCTCATTTTGTAACAAATATGTTTATTAAGCCAACAGAAGAAGAACTTAAAGACTTCGAACCAGACTTTGTTGTATACAATGCTTCAAAGGCCAAGGTTGAAAACTATAAAGAATTAGGACTTAACTCAGAAACAGCAGTTGTGTTCAATATCACAAGCCGTGAACAGGTTATCGTTAATACATGGTACGGCGGAGAAATGAAGAAGGGTATGTTCTCAATGATGAACTACTTCCTTCCACTTAAGGGAATTGCTTCAATGCACTGCTCAGCTAACACTGACTTAAACGGTGAAAACACAGCAATCTTCTTCGGTCTTTCAGGAACAGGTAAGACAACACTTTCAACAGATCCTAAGCGTTTACTTATCGGTGATGATGAACATGGTTGGGATGACAACGGCGTATTCAACTTTGAAGGTGGATGCTACGCTAAGGTTATCAACTTAGATAAAGAATCAGAACCAGATATCTACAATGCAATCAGACGTGACGCTCTTCTTGAGAACGTAACACTTGATGCTGAAGGAAAGATTGATTTTGCAGATAAGAGTGTAACAGAAAATACTCGTGTATCTTACCCAATCAATCATATCAAAAACATTGTAAGACCTATTTCATCTGCACCAGCAGCTAAGAACGTTATCTTCTTATCAGCAGATGCATTTGGAGTATTACCACCAGTATCAATCCTTACAGAAGCTCAGACACAGTACTACTTCTTATCAGGATTTACAGCAAAACTTGCTGGTACAGAACGTGGAATTACAGAACCTACACCAACATTCTCAGCATGTTTCGGACAGGCTTTCTTAGAGCTTCATCCAACAAAATACGCTGAAGAATTAGTTAAGAAGATGGAAAAGAATGGAGCTAAGGCTTACTTAGTTAACACAGGATGGAATGGTACAGGAAAGCGTATCTCAATTAAGGATACACGTGGTATCATCGATGCTATCTTAAACGGTGACATCTTAAATGCACCAACAAAGCAGATTCCATACTTCAACTTTGAAGTTCCAACAGAACTTACAGGTGTTGATACAGGAATCCTTGATCCTAGAGATACTTACGCTGATGCTTCAGAATGGGAAGCTAAGGCTAAGGACTTAGCTGAAAGATTCATCAAGAACTTTGCTAAGTATGAAGGAAATGAAGCTGGTAAGGCTTTAGTTTCAGCAGGACCACAGATCTAATTTAAAGGTCAAAAGACACATATAAGTGTCATATAAATATATAGAACAATATATGTTTAAATAAAGAACCCGGGTGCGTATTTTGTACCCGGGTTTTATACAAGAGGAGAAAGAAAATGATACATTTTACTGTCTATGATTTATTATGGCTGTTTTTTATATATTCATTTCTGGGATGGCTATTTGAAACAGTGTCAGCATCATTAAAACAGAAAAAATTCGCTAACAGAGGTTTGGTTAATGGACCTTTTTGTGTTCTTTATGGAATAACAGCAGTAATAATTACGGTGGGGTTACAGGAATTAACAGGAATCTGGCTATTTTTATTTGCAATGATTTATGCCACTGTAGTTGAGTGGATAGCAGGACATCTTATTGAATTGGCATTTAAAGAACGTTGGTGGGATTACTCCAATATTAAATGGAATTTTGACGGATACGTATGCGTTCCTGTTTCAGTGTTTTGGGGATTTTTAGGTTATGTTATTGTAAAATGGGGAAATAAGATTACATTAAAAATTCTTACAATTTTGCCGGAACTGTTAATGAACGTCATTTTATTAGTTCTTGTAGGGGTAATGATAGTAGATATATTGGCATCTTATCTTTTATTAAAAGGAAAAAGCAAAAATTTAAAAAAATGGGAAAGTGCCAATGATAAGATAGACAGCTTTAGGGTAAAACTTGGAACTTTAATTTACAATTTTGTAGACGGACGTATTCACAAAGCTTATCCTAAAGCACAAAAAACTGAAAATATAAAAGTTCAGTCAAAAGAAGAAAGTGAAACTAAGGTTTTTGCCTACGGATGTAGTTTTTATAAAATAGTATTGTTGTTTTTTATAGGAGCGTTTCTTGGTGATATAACGGAAACTATTTTTTGCAGAATAACTGAAGGCGTGTGGATGAGCCGAAGCAGTGTGGTTTGGGGACCTTTTAGTATTGTCTGGGGACTTGCAATAGCTGTGGTTACTCAGATGCTTTATAAATATAAAGACAAAAGCGACAGCTTCTTATTTGCGGTAGGCACTCTCCTTGGTGGCGCTTATGAATATTTGTGCAGCGTTTTTACGGAGATAGTTTTTGGAAAAGTATTTTGGGATTATAGCGATATTCCTTTTAACTTGGGTGGTAGAATTAATCTGTTGTATTGTTTTTTCTGGGGCATAGCAGCAGTTGTCTGGTTTAAAAAACTTTATCCGTACATATCTAGAGCAATAGAATTATTACCAATGCTATGGGGCAAAATTGTCACATGGATTTTGATAATATTTATGGTAATAAATTGTGTTGCATCAAGCTTAGCCTTAATAAGATATGATGAGAGAGATAGGGGCATAAGTGCAACTTCCCAATGGCAGAAGGTTATGGATAGTCATTTTGATGATGGCAGAATGGAGAGAATTTATCCAAAGGCAAAGTCCACGAAATAGAGAGATTAGAATTACAGAATATCAAATATAACAGAGAATAACATATATAATATAGAATGTGTTGGATAGGACGTGTAATAGAGGAACGAAATGTTAAAAGATCAGGATATAAGAGAGCCGTTATTTGATTTTTTTGATGAAAAATTCGGTAAGGTACGAATAATAGAAGAAAAGCAGATTGCAAAATCAAGAGCTGATGTAATGCTTGTTCTTGAAGAGAAGCTTATTGGCGTGGAAATCAAAAGTGATGCGGATACATATGCAAGGCTTGCAAGACAGGTGAAGGATTATAATAAGTTTTTTGATTATAATTATGTGGTTGTGGGAAGTAGCCACTCAAAGCATATTGAAGAACATGTTCCGGAATACTGGGGAATTATTGAGGCGATTAGTAAGGAAGAAAGTGTGGAATTTAATGTTTTAAGAGAGCCGGAAATTAATAAGCGTGCCCAAAGAACTTATAAGATGAAGCGTAAGCTAAGTATATTGTGGCGACCGGAACTTTCCCATATACAGGAGATTAACGGTATGCCTAAGTACAAACAGAGGAGCAAGGATTTTGTTATAACAAAGATAATGGAGAAGGTGCCGTGGGATTTGTTACACAGGCAGATTAGTGAAGAACTTTTTCAAAGGGATTATAATACTATAAGTGAAGCAATAAAGGAGTGGCGAAGCTCTAATAAACATTAATATATATGACAGACTAAAATTGTTGAAATTGCCACATAGAATAGACAACTGTTTTGGTGTAGAATAGAGGTATATTTTTTAACAAAAGAAACAGACCTGCTTAGGGGCAAGGAGGTAGGTATGGCAAAAGGAAGCAATCAGAAATTAAAGATAGTATATCTGATAAAGATATTAACTGAGAAAACTGATGAGCAGCATAGCATAACAATGAATGAAATCATTAGTGAGTTAAAGGCGTATGGGGTGAATGCTGAACGTAAAAGTCTTTATAATGATATTGAGAATTTGCGTCAATATGGATTGGATATTGTAGGAGAACAGCACGACAGAACTTATTACTATTATTTGGTAAGCAGACAGTTTGAATTGGCAGAGTTGAAGTTATTGGTAGATTCGGTGCAGTCAGCTAAATTTATTACTGAAAGGAAGACTAACCAACTTATTAAGAAGATTGAGGGTTTGGCAAGCAAATATCAGGCATCACAGCTTCAGCATCAGGTTTATGTATCTCAGCGCGTAAAGACAACTAATGAGAAGATTTATTATAATGTGGATAAGATACATACTGCAATTGACAGAAATTCTATGATTAGTTTTCAGTATTTCCAGTGGAATGTGAAGAAGGAAATGGTTTTGAGAAAGGACGGAGAACCTTACATAGTAAGTCCTTGGGCTTTAACTTGGGATGATGAGAACTATTATATGGTTGCAATTGATTCAAGTGATGAAAAAGTTAAACATTTCAGGGTTGATAAGATGCTTAACATTGAATTTTTGGACAAACCACGACTTGGAGGAGAAAAGTTTAGCGGGCAGAATGCAGATGTAGGTTTATATGCTAAGAAAGTATTTGGTATGTTTTCCGGCAAAGAGGAAATAGTAAAACTAGAGTGCAAAAACGAAATGGCAGGTGTTATTATTGACCGATTCGGAAAAGACACTATGTTTATACCAAAAGATGATGAACATTTTACTGCAAATGTAAAAGTAATAGTAAGCAATCAGTTTATATCCTGGGTATTTTCATTAGGAAACGGAGTGAAAATAGTGGGACCGGATGATGTTGTAGAAAAGGTAAAGTCAGAGGTGGAAAGACTTGGAAAACAATATAGTGATTAAAACAGGAAAGGAGCAATTTCAAAGTTTAAGTAATATGCTGAAATATTTAATTGGCGTTATTTAAACAGAAATGATAGTGAATATATGTGTACAGCAGCAACTTATAAAACAAAGGATTTTTATTTTGGAAGAACCTTAGATTATGAATTTTCATATGGTGATGAGGTTACAATAACACCTAGAAATTATAGATTTGATTTTAGACATATGGGAATATTGGAGAGCCATTATGCAATTATCGGTATGGCGTATGTGGCAGGAGGGTACCCATTGTATTATGATGGAATTAATGAGAAGGGACTTGGAATGGCAGGGCTTAATTTTGTGGGCAATGCTAAGTTTCAGCCTATTGAAGAGGGCAGGGACAATATAGCCCAGTTTGAATTTATTCCATGGATTCTTGGTAGATGCCAGTCAGTTAAAGAGGCGAGAGAACTTATAGGCAGAATGAATCTTGTTTCAACACCTTTTAGTGAGCAGTTGCCATCAGCTCAGTTACATTGGATTATTTCAGACAGTGAAGAATCCATAACTGTAGAACCTGTGGCAGAAGGATTAAAGGTTTATGACAATCCTGTAGGAGTGTTGACTAACAATCCACCATTTCCACAGCAGATGTTTATGTTAAACAATTACATGAACCTGTCCCCAAGACAGCCAGAAAACAAATTCGCATCAGAACTTGATTTGACAACTTACAGCAGAGGAATGGGAGCGTTAGGACTTCCGGGAGATTTATCATCAGCCTCACGTTTTGCTAAGGTTGCCTTCACAAAGATGAATTCTGTTTCAGGTAATTCAGAGGCAGAAAGTGTAAGCCAGTTCTTCCATATTTTGGGCTCTGTTGATCAGCAGAGAGGCTGTTGTGAAGTAGCGGAAGATAAGTACGAAATCACATTGTACACTTCATGTTGCAATGCTAAAAAGGGAATTTATTATTATACAACATATGATAATCAGCAGATAACAGCAGTTGATATGAACAGAGAAAACTTAGATGGCGCGGAAGTAGTCAGATATCCGCTAATAAAGGAACAGCAGATTAATTGGCAGAATTAGGATAAGAATTACTCCGGATTTTACGGTTTTCTAAGATGCTTTTTTCTCATAATCCGTAATGCCGATTCCAGTTACGTGTCATATAACATTTCCTTTCGCTGACACGTAATTATTCTCGAAATATTAATGAAATTTCTAGTAATTACGTGTGGTACAACGTTTCGGCTCACCGACACGTAAATTCAGCCGAAAGGACAAGCTAAGTTTCAATAAATTACGTGTGGTATAACGTTTCGGCTCACCGACACGTAAATCCAGTCGAAAGTACAAGCTAAAATTCAATAAATTACGTGTGGTACAACGTTTCGGCTCACCGACACGTAAATTCAGCCGAAAGGACAAGCTAAAATTCAATAATTACGTGTCATACAACGTTTTCGCTCTATGACACGTAGTCGTGACCGAAAAAACAACTTATACTGCCCCCAGAGTGTGGACATCTCCACGGACGACTTTGTACGGAAAATGGAGCGAAAATCTTCAAAAAACACAAATAGAAACTAATCTCAAAAGCAAAAGCCACGACGCAAATCCGTCGTGGCTTTCCAATAATGCTACATCCTCCCTGCAACATTAATCTTCTCCCCTTATTCTGCCTTTTCACATATATGTCTTGCAACATACACACCACTGGCTGAAGCATGTGAAAGTGAATGTGTAACACCACTTCCGTCGCCGATAATATATAATCCGTCATATTTACATTCAAGATTGTCATTAAGTTCAACTTCCATATTGTAGAACTTAACTTCTACACCATATAGCAATGTATCATCATTGGCTGTACCTGGAGCAATTTTATCTAAGGCATAAATCATTTCAATGATTCCATCCAAGATACGCTTTGGAAGAACAAGGCTTAAATCACCTGGAGTAGCTGAAAGAGTAGGAGTAACAAGTCCTTCTTCAATTCGGCTTTCAGTACTTCTACGACCTCTTACTAAGTCACCGAAACGCTGAACAATTACGCCACCGCCAAGCATATTAGAAAGGCGGGCAATACTTTCACCATATCCGTTACTGTCTTTGAAAGGCTCAGAGAAATGCTTAGCAACCAAAAGGGCAAAGTTAGTATTTTCAGTCTGCATTTCTTCACCTTCATAACTGTGTCCGTTAACAGTAACAATGCCGTTAGTATTTTCGTTAACAACAATACCGTGTGGGTTCATACAGAAAGTACGAACATTGTCTTCGAATTGCTGTGTACGGTAAACAATCTTGCTTTCATACAATTCATCTGTAAGATGAGAGAAGATAACAGCAGGAAGTTCAACACGAACACCAATGTCAACACGGTTAGACTTAGTAGGTATATCCATTTCGTGGCAAACCTGTTCCATCCACTTGCTTCCGCTTCGACCTACAGAAACAATACAATCTTTACATTCAAAATCTTCATCTTCAGTATGAATACTATAGCCGTTATCTAAATGAGTAATTGAAGAAACAGGTGTGTCAAAGTAAAAATCAGCCTTATCTTTTAATTCGTCATATAAATTTTCAAGAACAACATAGTTAATGTCAGTTCCCAAGTGACGAACAGAAGCATCAAGAAGTTTAAGCTTGTTCTGCATACAAATCTTCTTAAACTTAGTTCCGGCAGTTGAGAAAAGTCTTGTGCCTTCTCCACCGTGTTCCATGTTAATTTCGTCAACATATTTCATTAATTCAATGGCCTGTTTTTTACCGATGTGTTCATAAAGAGTGCCACCAAAATCATTAGTAATATTATATTTACCATCAGAAAAAGCTCCGGCGCCACCGAAACCACTCATAATAGAGCAGCTTTTACAATTGATGCAGTTAGGAATCTTGTCACCATCAATAGGACACTTTCTTCCTGATAACTTATGTCCGGCTTCAAAAACAGCAATAGAAAGTTCAGGCTGCTTTTTTGCCAATTCATATGTGGCAAAAATACCACCCGGTCCGGCACCAATTACAATAACATCATAATGTCTCATTCAAAATCCTCCTAAATGTAATAATTAAAGTAAATTAAAAATACTTTTTTGCACACAAAAATACCGCAAAATAAAATTCACCTATAATAAAGATTATAGATAACCATTTGCGGCAGTTAGTAGAAACGTTCATCCATATCATGAACTTATATAATCCTTTGATATGATAGCAAAATAATAAGAAAAAATCAATAAAAAATAAACAAAAATAGCGTATTAAAAGCTGTATATTTTTAGCGAAAAAATAAGCAAAGCAATGCTACGAAAAATTAGACATTTATGTTAAAATATAGAAAGAGATAGAAAACGAAAGAATGAAGTGGAGGAAGTGAATACTTATGATAAAGGAATCAAGAGAAAAAAATAGATTACTAATTGCGGATGATTCCAAGATGAATAGAGAAATTCTGAAAGAAATCCTCGGAGATGAATATATTGTTACAGAAGCAAAAGATGGAACAGAAGCAATCGAGTTACTAAAGAAGGAAGAAGATTCATTTTCAGCACTTCTATTGGATTTAAATATGCCTGAAACTAACGGATATCAGGTATTGGAATGGATGAATGAAGAATATGTTATTGAACGTATTCCAGTAATTGTGATTTTAGCGGAAGATAATCACGAAAGCATTGAGAAAGCCTACGAATTAGGTGCAATGGATTATTTTACACATCCTTTTGATATGTTTGAAATACAGAAAAGAGTTGCGGGAACTCTTAACTTGTATAAGAAATACGAGAATTTAATTATGGCATCAAAGCAGGTTATATATGTATGTAATTCAGATTATAGTCGAATACTTTATGCCAGTGATGGTTTTTGCCGCAAGTTTAATGTTGAAAGAAACAATCTTTATGGAAAAAATTTTAATAGTGATTCAGGTATAGTTTTGGATCCTGAGGCCAATAAAGATGAGAATATTTTTGGTATAAAATTAAAATTTGATAAAAGAACAAAAAATTATTATCAGTTTAGTGTCGAAAAGACAATGTGGGGATGTAGAAATGCCAACATTGTGACACTTCTGGATGTTACAAAGCTTATTAAGCTTAACCAGGAACGGGTAATGGTATTTAAGAAAAGTGCAAGATTTTTAAGTAATTTAAATGACAATGTTAAAACTATTTTGCACTTGAATCTTACAGAAAATACTTTTAGATATATAGATAATAATTATAATGAATTAATCGAAAAAGAAAAATACAAAACAGTAGATGAAATTATGGAAGCTCTTGAAGATTATATGATAGTACCGGAAGAAAGAGAGCAGTTTCATAATAAATTTAATAAACAGAAACTAATAGATTCGTATGTTGAAGATGATGAAAACCAGAGTTTTGTTTGCGCATGTGTTTTGGAAGAAAGATATAGATTTGTATTAAAAATGACATTAGCACTGTATAAGAATGTAATTAATGGTGAAATTGAAGGATTCTTCATTATTGAAGACATAACAGATGCGAAAATGGACAGAATGACATTAGATTTGTTTTACAGCAAGAATTACGTTATTACAGGAATTGCTGACCTAGTAAATAATTCTATATATGTTAAGAGAGAAAATGATAACGAAATATCAAAATTAAAAAATAGATATAGAGATTATGATCAGTTCTGCAAAAATATGGCTGACATTTATATTGACGAAAAAACAAAATCTGAATTTTATAATATGTTATCAAAAGATGTAATAATGCAAAAACTTGAAAAAGACGAACAGTATTTTGAAACTATTGAATATAAGATAGGCAATAACATCAAAATAGCAAAGATTCAGTTCAGATGGTTTATTAAGGAATACAAGTGTGTGCTTATAACTGTTGAAGATGCAACTAATGAATCGCACATGGACATTCTAACAGGTTTATACAACAGAAGTGGCTTCCATAATAAGGCGAAAGATATTATTGAAAAAGCAGAAGACGTAACAAAATATGCCATGATGTATTTTAACCTGAAAAGTTTTAAGGCAATTAACCATTCAGTAGGAACAGAAGGTGGCGATTATATTCTAAAGAATTATGCATCAAGGCTTAAGAATTCTGAATTGGAACCATTAACGCTGGGGAGAACTCAATCAGATCATTTTGGATGTTTAGTAGAAAGAAGAAATATTAATTGGAAGAAATTAATAGAGTTTTGCACACAGGATTTTGAATATAAGGGAATGGATATTAAGATACAAAGTCTTGTTGGTATTTACTATATAGAAGATAAAAATATCGGAATAAATGAAATGTATGATAGTGCCAAGATGTCCAGTGAAAATATTGAGGATGGTTATGTAAAACCATATAAAATATTTGATAACTCAATAAGAAAACAGTATATCAGTTCTAATATGGTAGTTAGAAATTTTGAAACTGCAATGAAAAAAGGAGAGTTTGAAGTTTATCTTCAGCCGGTTTTTGATGCAAAAACCAGAAAAATGGCTTCAGCAGAGGCTCTTATACGTTGGAAATATCAGGGAGATAAATTAATATCTCCGGCAGTATTCATACCGGCATTAGAGGATAGTGGACAGATTTCACTTCTTGATTTGTTTGTTATTAAGACAGTGAAAAATTATCAGGAAAGAAGAAGAAAGTCAGGAAAAACTAATATTCCAATCTCAATGAACCTTTCATGGATGGATTTTTATGACACAAAAATGATTGATTGGATTTTAGATGACTTGCAACAAAATCCTACGCCACAAAATGTTGTTCGATATGAAATAACAGAAACATCATATGCGGCAATAGCCGAGAACAGACAAAATGTTCTTGATGAATTTAAGTTGCGAAATGCAAAAATTATGCTTGATGATTTTGGCAGTGGATACTCATCGTTTAGTATGTTGCAAAGTTACGATTTCGATATATTAAAGCTTGATATGGGATTTGTAAGAAAGATTGAGTCCAGTGAAAAAACAAGGGAAATCATAAAATCAATTATAGGAATGGCTCATAGAATTGGCGCAAAAATTGTTGCGGAAGGCGCAGAGACAGACCAGCAGGTTGAATTTTTGAAAGAAAATGACTGCGATTACATACAGGGATATTATTTTTCAAAACCGTTACCACAGAAAGAATTTGAAGCTTACGTAGAAGAGTATTGGGATAATGATAAGGTATTTGAGAAATAATAAAAAGATTAAAGGAATGTAGTTTATGTCAGAAAGTATAAAAACAAAAAAGAAAGTCGTTAAAATATAACAGGAATTAAATAATAATTTTAAATAAAAAATTTATGCGATTAAAATTAATAATCAATATAAAATCAAAGTAAAATTGAAAGGAAAAATAAAGGAGGAACTTTTAATGAAATTGGAAAATCAGTATCTTTTGGTAGAAGCATCAGAAGACGGAGCAGAGATTACAAAAATTTACAATAAGGAAGATGGAACAGACATTATATGGGAAGGTAATCCTGAGTTTTGGAAGAGACATTCACCGGTTCTTTTCCCTAATGTAGGTAAAACATACAAGAACAAGATGCTGATTAATGGAGAGGAATACACTACAAGTCAGCATGGATTTGCAAGGGATAGTGTTTTTGAATGTGTGGAAAGCACAGATAGTATGGTATCTTTTTTGTTAAATTCATCAGAAGAAACAAAGAAGAAATACCCTTTTGATTTTAAACTATTTATTAATTATTACTTAGAAGGCAAAGAAGTTAAAGTTGAATGGAAGGTTGAAAATACAGGAAATGAGACAATGTATTTTACAATAGGTGCTCATCCTGCATTTAGATTTGCCAAGAAAGATGAAGTTAAGTCAGATTATATTCTTAAATTCCCTGGCAAGGATCAGTTAGAATATATTTTAGTAGATAAAGAAACAGAAGACGGAATGGGAACAGCAATTCCGGAAGAAAAAAGAACACTTAAGCTTGAAAATAATACATATGTATTAAATGAAGAAATTTTTGACAATGACGCACTTATTTTGGATGGAACTCAGATTGAAGAAGCATGGGTATGTCACAAGGATGGAACACCTTATGTTGGAATGAAATGTGAAGGGTTCCCAAGTTTCGGAATTTGGTCAGTTAAGGATGCTCCATTTGTATGCTTAGAGCCATGGATGGGACGTTGTGATGACAGAGGTTTTAATAAGGAAATTTCACAGAAGAACAATATAAATAAAGTAGAGCCGGGAAAAGAATTTTTAAAGGCATATACAATTATAGTTGCATAATATCAAAGAGACCACTTACCATATAAAGTAAGCGGTCTTTTTAAGAGTAAAGATTTAAGGATAATGTAGAGAGGTTTTTATGTCTAATTATAAAAAGGTGAAGAAACAATCAGATAATCCATTTCTTAATTTATACAAATTAGATGCGGTAGATAGAGAAGGAAAAGTCTTTGACTATTATTTTGTATCAAGAAGAGATGAAGAACATATTAAATTAAAAACTAAAGACAATACTCCTGAGGGCATTGTTGTTTATGCCGTAACAGATGAGGAAAAACCAAGATTATTAGTAATTAAGGAATATAGATATCCTTTGGATGAATATATTTATGAACTTCCAGCAGGAATCATAGATCCGGGAGAAGTGGCAGAGCAGTCGGCTGTTAGAGAAATTAAGGAAGAAACAGGTTTCGATTTGAAAGTATATAAAGGTGGCAATGAAGCATTAAGAAGACCTTTTTATATGGGACCGGGTTTTACAGATGAGTCAAATGGCACAGTCTTTGGAACAATTCACGTTGAAGAAGTGGAGCAGCAGCTTGAAAGTGCCGAGCGCATACAGGTTATGCTGGCAGATAAGGAGCAGGTGAAGAGAATATTAAAGGAAGAAAGAGTAACACTTCGAGGGGCTTATCTTATGATGATGTATTTGAAGTCCGGGGATGGATTGGATTTTTTGGAAGTGTAATTCAAAATATTTTTTTTACACAGATTGCCAAAGCAATCTGTGCCCCCAAAATTCGTATATCGTGAAACTGTTGTTTCACGATATTACTCATTTTGGGGCGCCTTCTAAGGTCATTACTCCACCTTTGTGCAAGCACAGGTGGAGTAATGACCTTGAAGGCTGTAAAAAAAATTAGAACATCCGAGGGAAGGATGTTCTAATAAGAAGGAGTAGAAAATAAAAAAACTAATATATGTCAATCCGAATTTAATCGGACTATGAATCTTTTTCTGAAAAAATTTTTTGCTGTTTTGTTTAAAAACTGTTTCTCGTTTGCTATGGTTATAGTATAGAGTGAAAGTGTGGTTATTTTGTGAATTAGATATGAAATAAAAGTGAATATTGTAAAAAAATAAGGAGTTTTTTTGAAAAATATGGATAAAAAGGAAGAGATGTCTAAGAAATATTGGGAGGAAAAAGAATTTTCCTATTTTTCTCATAGGAAATGTGAATTTTTCCCTTGTCACAAGAATGCTGATGAAAATAATTTTAATTGTTTATTTTGCTATTGTCCTCTTTATACTTTGGGCGATAAGTGTGGTGGCAATTTTAGGTATTTGGATAATGGGATTAAGGATTGCAGCGATTGTCTGTATCCTCATTTTAAGGAGAATTACGGAAAGGTTGTGGAGCGATTTGGTGAAATCGTGAAATCTATGAATGAAAAAAAATAAACATTTACAGATTACTAAAGATTATCAGATTGTTAATTTAATGGATTGACAAGTGCATCAAGAGATTAAAGTTGATAATTAACAAATATTAAATTTAATAATTCATAAATATTAATTTGTTTAATAAATAAAATGATTTTATTTGTTTCATATGTTATAATTTACGCAAATAGCGAAAAAAAGTAAAACCGGCGAAAGGAATTTTTAAATGTCAAAAGAAACAAGATTTACAGGAACAGATACTTATGTGGCATCAGATGATTTAATGGCATCTGTGGAAGTGGCTACTAAATTGCAGAAGCCTTTATTGATTAAAGGTGAACCGGGAACAGGTAAGACTATGTTAGCAGAAGCAGTAGCTAAATCATTGGATATGGAACTGCTTATTTGGAATATTAAATCAACAACTAAAGCTCAGGATGGTTTGTATATATACGATACAATTCAGCGTTTGTACGACAGCCAGTTTGGTGTAGAGGGTGTTGACGATATTTCAAGATATATTAAACTTGGAAAGCTTGGCGAGGCTTTCAAGAAAGATAAACAGGTTGTTTTGTTAATTGATGAAATTGACAAGGCAGATTTGGAATTTCCTAATGACTTGCTTTGGGAATTGGACAAGATGGAATTTTATATTAATGAAACTAAAGAAACAGTTAAGGCAAAGGTTAGACCAATTGTTATTATTACATCTAACGCAGAAAAGGAATTGCCGGACGCTTTCCTTAGACGCTGTATTTTCCATTATATTACCTTCCCTGACGAAAGATTAATGAAGCTTATTGTAAATGCTCATTTTGAAAATTTGGAAGAGAATCTTTTGGAGCAGGCAATGAAGACTTTCTACAAAATCAGAAATATTAGAGATATTAGAAAGAAGCCAAGTACGTCAGAATTTATTGATTGGATTAGAGCGTTAATGATAGGTGGCGTTGATCCTGATACTATTGAGCAGAAATTACCATATCTTGGTGTGCTTATTAAGAAGGATGAAGATTTAGAAACAGTAGTAAGAATGAATCTGTAATAGAATGGAGGAATAATATGTTTACTTCCTTTTTCTATACTATGAGAAGTAATGGTCTTAACATATCCACAACAGAATGGCTTACTTTGATGGACGCCTTGGATAAAGACCTGGCTCATTCTAATTTTACGGATTTTTATTACTTATGTCGTACTATATTTGTAAAAAATGAAGGTGACTATGACAAATTAGACGCCAGCTTCTTAGAGTATTTTAAAAATATTAAAGACAAAAAATTAAATTTGGATCAGATAAATGAATGGCTTCATACTGACAGTGAGATGGGAGAGATGACAGATCCTGATAGGTATGTTGATACAAGATCAGAGCGTGAAGCTGCCGAGGTTCATCGTATGTTTAGGGAAAGACTTGCTGAGCAGAACAGTGAGCACAACGGTGGTAAATACTGGATTGGTAGCGGTGGTGGCTCTGAGTTTGGTAGAAACGGACGAGTTGCCGGTGGTATTAAGATTGGCGACCAGGCAGGAATGAAGACAGCTTTTGCAGTAATGGGAGAGCGTCGTTACAAGGATTTTCGTAGAGATACAAAGCTTACAATGCGTCAGTTTCAGGTTGCTTTAAGGGAGCTTCGCCAGTATTCAAGAAAGCTTGATTTGCCAAAAACGGAATTAGATATAGATGGAACAATCGACTCAACATGTAATCAGGGTGGTTATTTGAAACTTGAATTTCAGCAGCCACGAAAGAATACAGTTAAGTTAATGCTTTTGTTTGACAGTGGTGGATCAATGTATCCTTACAGCGAGTTGTGCAATCAACTATTTCAGGCAGTTCACAAGGCGAACCATTTTAAGGATGTAAAAACTTTTTATTTTCATAACTGTATTTATGCCAAGTTGTACAAGAATCCGGAATGTAATAGCGGTGACTGGATAGACACATCTTGGGCATTTAAGAATTATGACAAGGATTACAAAGTCATAATTGTAGGCGATGCAGGTATGGCACCAGAAGAGTTTTATGACAAAAACGGTAACTACAGCGGTCCTAACAACGGCTTGTCAGGCTACGAATGGATGCAGATATTTGCAAAAAAATATCCACATACAATATGGCTCAACCCATCATTTCATAGTCAGGCAGACAGCATGTACTGGATGGAATCAGAAGGCAAGATACGTGAGCTGGTAGACATGTACCCGTTAACAGTTGATGGACTAAAACATGGTATTAAGAAACTAATGTCAGATAAAAAATAAAAATCTTAATAGATACAAGATTGGAATTTTAGAAGGGATTCTTTGCAAACGATAAAATCAACGTGTTTGCATGAATCCCTTTTTGGACATATCATACATGAATTTTATTTCTTCTGCAACAGAAACAGTCGGTTCATTCCTTCCTGCCAAGGGTAAGGAAATTCAAGATAACGTATTATTTCATAATATTTTTCAAATGCCTGCTTCCATGAGGCGGTATCAACTTCGCGGTATCTAAGCACCCCATCTTCTTCAAACAAATTGTTGGCAATAGGCTTAAATCCAAAAGACTCAAGGTAGCCTTCCTCATAATATGGGTTTAGTTTTACAAACATAAGTCCACCTTTAGGAATTAGACGTGTAAGTTTTGAAAATGTTTCTGCAGCTACATTTTTTGGCATTACATCAAGAACGTTAGACAAAATAATGCCATCAAAAGAGCCATCCTCATAAGAATCCAGAGCAGAAATATTTCCAACTTTAAATTCCAGATTATCATAGTTGTTAATTTTTGCCATTTTTGTTGCATAGTTAATTCCGGTTTCAGATACGTCAACGCCAAGACCGTAGCCGGTGTTACCAAATTCGTAACATTGGAAAATGATATCGCCCGTTCCACAGCCAAAGTCCAAAACTTTCTTACATTTGCTTGCAAATATGTCAAGACAAATATCAAACATAGGTTCAACAGAAAGAGGTTTGCCTTTCAAGTCTACAAGCTTACATTCTGAGTATGTTTCATTCCAAAGATTTACTGCACGATTATATTCTGTTTCTATTAATTCTTCCTGATTATTCATAGGAAAACCATCCTCTCTAAAATAGTACTGTATTTTTTACAAAGCAAAACGAACTTGTAATAAAATTTGTTGAAAAGAGTTACTATAAAAACTCATTGCAAAAAAATACGGAAGCACTTTCGTACTTCCGTATATTATAACTCTTAAAAATAATTATTACATAATTTTTCTAAATAATTCTTTGAAATCTTCAACACTTGCATCTTTTGGATTTCCAGGTGCACAAGCATCTGCAGCAGCAGATTCAGCAAGGAACTGTAAATCTTCTTCTTTTATTGCTTCAAGTTTTGAAGGAATTCCAACATCTGCTGATAACTGTTTTACAGCATCAATTGCAGCTTTTCTGTATTCTTCAACTGACATTGAGTCAACACCTTCAACGCCAAGTGCACGGGCAATTTCTCTGTACTTTTCTCCGGTGCATTCCTGGTTATATTCCATAACAATTGGAAGCATCATAGCACAGGCAACACCATGTGGTGTATCATAAACGGCACCAAGTGTATGAGCCATAGAATGTGCAATACCAAGACCTACGTTAGAGAAGCCCATTCCTGCAATATACTGACCAAGAGCCATTCCTTCACGACCTTCTTTTGTGTTTTCTACAGCACCACGAAGTGATTTGCCAATAATTTCGATAGCTTTAAGATGGAACATATCTGTCATTTCCCAAGCAGCCTTTGTTGTGTAACCTTCAATTGCGTGAGTGAGAGCATCCATTCCTGTTGAAGCTGTAAGTCCCTTAGGCATTGATGACATCATATCAGGGTCTACAACTGCTATAATTGGCATATCGTGTGGATCAACACAAACGAATTTACGCTTTCTTTCAACGTCTGTAATAACATAGTTAATTGTAACCTCTGCAGCAGTTCCGGCTGTTGTTGGTACTGCAATAATAGGAACGCAAGGCTTCTTAGTAGGTGCAACACCTTCAAGACTACGAACGTCTTCGAATTCAGGATTTGCAATAATGATTCCAATAGCTTTAGCTGTATCCATTGAAGAACCACCACCAATTGCAATAATGTAATCAGCCTCTGAATTCTTGAATGCCTGAACACCGTGCTGAACATTTTCAATAGTAGGGTTAGCTTTGATATCTGAATAAATTTCGTAAGCTAAATCGTTCTTGTCCAAGATGTCTGTAACCTTAGATGTAACATTAAATTTGATAAGATCAGGATCAGAACAAACAAAAGCTTTCTTAAATGCATGTGCTTTTGCTTCTGTTGCTATTTCATCAATAGCTCCTGCTCCGTGATAAGATGTTGTGTTTAACATAATTCTGTTTGCCATAATAAAAAATATCTCCTTTCAAATCTGTAATAACTGTGGATTAACATAAAGCTTCCACATTCGCCACAGAAAATTTCAGTGCAAACACGTTACTTTTTTTATTTTGCTCCGCCGCTTATTGTAAAACAAAAATCAAAACTCGCTTACGCTCAGACAGTTGATTTTTGCTTTACGCTATGCTCGCAAAATTTCAAAAAGTTGCCTATCTTTTGCAACTGAAGTTTTCTGTGACGGATTTTAAAATTTACGCTTTCCACGTTGTTATATTATTTTTATAAAACATACTTAAATTTTAACATATTTTTTTGATATTGTATTAATATTTTGTAAAATATTACCAAAAATATTTAACAATTTTTTGGCTTTTAAAAGTGTAATATTTGGTTATTTGTTTTTATAGGGATTTTGTAAGCCATTTTTGAAATTTTGTACAAAAAATAATAAATTTCATCAATAATTTATGGATATTTTTTAACCTTGAATGTAGCGTGGTAAAGTGGTAGACTAATGACAGTCAAAAAAATGAAATGCAATGAACGGGATATATCCTATGGAAATTACTTGATTACAGAGAGTCACGAGAGCTGAGAAGTGGCAGATGGTATCTGTAAGGACATCACCCGGGAGCAGCTCGCCGAAAGTTTTATCAAGTAGGTTGGGACGTGTTCTTCACGTTATAGAAGAAGCTGTTAATTTTGACAGTGTTAAGTGGTTGTATTTTTATACAGCAAACAAAGTGGTACCACGGTTAGTTTATAGTCGCCTTTGTAGTTTTTAAAACTACGAAGGCGTTTTCTTTTTTTAGAATTGTTAGAGCTCAATCCATGTAGCAATTCTAATAATTAGATTTTATAACACTAATAGGAAGTTTTCTTATATTTTATGGTTTTCGCTTTTGTCTTAACAGAAACAATTTATTATCCACAAAGGATGAAAAAATAATAAGAAAGAAGGATGAAAAAATGAGTGGAATATTAATGATGGTTATAGCCATAGTAGTTCTTGGCGGTGCTTATCTGTTATATGGTCGTTATCTTCAGAACAAATGGGGTATCGATCCAAACGCTAAGACACCAGCTTATGAGATGGAAGATGGAGTTGACTATGTACCTGCAGACACAAACGTTGTTTTTGGACATCAGTTTGCATCAATCGCAGGAGCCGGTCCTATTAACGGACCTATCCAGGCAGCTATTTTTGGATGGTTACCTGTTTTGCTTTGGATTTTAATTGGTGGTGTTTTCTTCGGAGCAGTTCAGGATTTTGCTTCAATGTATGCATCAGTTAAAAACAAAGGTAGAACAATAGGTTTTATTATTGAAGAGTACATTGGTAGAGTTGGTAAGAAATTATTCTTAGCTTTCTGTTGGTTATTCTGTATTCTTGTAATCGCAGCTTTCGCTGATGTAGTAGCAGGAACATTTAACGGATTTAACATTGAAACAGGTGCAAAAGTTGCAGCTAACGGCTCAGTTGCCATGACATCAATTATCTTTATTGTTGAAGCTGTAGCACTTGGTATGTTATTAAAATATGGTAAATTAAACAAATGGGTTAACACAGCAATTGCAATTGTTCTTCTTATTTTCGCAGTAGCAGTTGGTCTTAAGTGCCCGGTTTATTTATCAAGAGAAGTATGGCACATCATTATTTTTGCTTACGTATTAGTAGCATGTGTTGCGCCGGTTTGGGCATTACTTCAGCCAAGAGATTACCTTAACAGTTACTTACTTATATTTATGATTGTTGGTGCAATTATTGGTGTATTCGTTGCTAATCCATCATGTAACCTTGCAGCATTTAATGGTTTCAATGTTGATGGACAGTACTTATTCCCAATCTTGTTTGTAACAATTGCATGTGGTGCCGTTTCAGGTTTCCATTCACTTGTTTCATCAGGTACAGCATCAAAGCAGATTAAAAATGAAAAAAATATGCTTCCTGTTTCATTCGGTGCAATGTTAATGGAAAGTATGCTTGCAGTTATCGCACTTATCGCAGTTGCATCATTTGCAACAGGTGAAGCAGCAAAGCAGGGACTTGTTACACAGCCTCAGATTTTTGCAGGAGCTATTGCAAACTTCTTATCAGTAGCAGGTTTACCTCATCAGTTGGTATTTACATTAATTAACCTTGCTGTTTCAGCATTTGCTTTAACATCACTTGACTCTGTAGCCAGAGTAGGAAGACTTTCATTCCAGGAATTCTTCATTGATGATGATACAGATATGGACAACTTAAACCCATTCATGAAAGTAGTAACAAACAAATATTTTGCAACAATCTTAACATTAGTACTTTCATACTTACTTGCAAAAGTTGGTTATGCAGAAATCTGGCCATTATTTGGTTCAGCTAACCAGTTATTATCAGTATTAGCATTAGTTGCATGTGCTGTATTCTTAAAGAAAACAAAACGTCAGGGCGCTATGCTTTGGATTCCAATGTTCTTTATGATGGCAGTAACATTTACAGCACTTGGTATGACAATCTACAGATTATTTGGTCAGTTATTTACAACAGGATTAACATTTGGTATGACATTACAGTTAATCTTTGCAGTATTGTTATTATGCCTTGGTGTAATTGTAGCAATCCAGGGTGTGAGAAAGCTTTTTGAAAAAACAAACAAAGCAGTAGAAGCTTAAAAATAAATATAAATGAATTAGTTATAAAAGTGGACTGAGTAAGTCTTCTAAAAAGAAGCTGTTGCTTTAACGATTAAAATCGTTGGCACAGCTTCTTTTTTTGAAAAAATTTTTATGTATGTAAGTATTAAAGAGAATTTTAATTTTGCAGATTTTTCTTTTTTTTCGACGAAAAATTACCAAAAAAGTCAAAAAACATACCAAAAATGCCAAAAGTATAGTATAGGAATTGAAATTATGTTACCATATGCGCGTGTAATTATATAGACAAAAATTGTGTAAGGAGGATAAGTAATGTTCTGTTTTAAAACAAAAAAAGCTTTAGCTTTATGTTTATGTGCCATTACTTTGAGTATATGTTTCACAGGATGTAAAGCTAATAAAAGCAAGCAAAAAACAACAACTAACAATACTTCCGAGAAATTTACTGTATCCGGAGACAATTTGTCTCTGGATACAACTATAGAGAAAGTACCAGACAGTATTGATGAAGTAGTTGTAAAGCCATATAAAATCGATGTTGAAAAAACAAAAGATATATTTTTAGATAAAGCTGAAAAAGTATCATATGATGTTCCTGACAATACTAAAGAGTATTATCAGGATAAAGAGGGAAACCAGATAAGGATTGATAATAAAGAAGGTTTGTACTTTACAACTGAGTTTTATTGGAATTTGATGAACTGTGTCAGATTAGATCCAAGGGATGAAAAATACAATGGAGACAAATTCTTAAAGGATACGGATTTAGATTTTATGTCAAGAGAGGAAGCATTAAATGTGTTATTGGATAAATTAGAGCTATTAGGAATCCAATTAGGTGACATTGAGTTTAGTTGCTATGGTTTGGAACATAATACATTGGAAGAAGAAGAATATGCTGAAGACGTAGAGGGGCAAGAGGACAAATCTGTATATAAAGATAAATGGACAAAGGACGATGACTGCTATTATTTTGTAATTCGTCAGAAGAAGAATGGAATTGTAGAATATCATAAGTATGGTGGAATAATGATAAATTATGAAGATTGCAATAGTTCCATTCAGGCTGTTGTATCTAAAAGAGGGCTTGAATCATTAGATATGGAGTGTGCTTTAAAAATCGAGAATACGGGGAAAAAGGTAAAGATTATTCAACCACAAGCTGTTCTTGATATAGTTTCAAATAAATATGGGAAAATAATTGGAACAGAGAAATACACCATTAATTCCTTTAATCTGTGTTATATGTCAGATTTGTTTAATGATAATAAAGTTACACCTATCTATCAGTGCCATATGCTTGAAGAAAGCGATGAGGGTACAAGAGTTGAACAGTTACTTATTAATGCAGAAACAGGCGAGGAAGTGCAATGAGAGTAATGTTAAATTATTTAAAAATGGATATGTATAGGGCTTTTGTGAATAGCAAATTCATATTTACGGTAATAGTAATAGCATTCTTACCATTCTTGGCATGTGCAGAAAAGCAGGGATATTCATTTGTAAATGTATTTTCCTCCAATTCAATATTTGAATATTTTAATGAAGTAACCTTTTGGAGTCAAATAGGAATATTAATTTTTATAATTATTTCTTTCGTATATGCAGACTGTATTTGTGATGATTTGTCACAGGGAAATTATATATATAGCATAACAAGAGGAAATATAAATGGATATGTAATGTCTAAGATAATATGTGTCTTTATTAACAGCATAGTTACATTTATTACAGGAATGTTATTGTTTGCAGGAGTATCCTATGTATTGTTTGGATTTCAATGGGAAGTTGCAGGAGGAGAAATTAACAATCAATATATTTATTCATATATGACAGATAAAACTTTTAGTGGAATGTTAGAAAATAAAAATTATTTAATATTTTTTCTGTGCAGCGTGGGAACTAAAAGTATATTATACGGAATTACATCGTTAAGCTCTCTGTTAATGTCATTATATATAAAGAATAAACTACTTATTATGTGCGTTCCGGTTCTGCTAATTACAGTAGGTAGTTATAGTTTGGAGTATATTTTACCCAATTATAACGGATACAAATATGTATATTCAGTTGATTTTTTTAATATGAAGGATACATCAGAAGCAATAATAATGTTAGGTTTAATTACAATTGTTATAGTTGGAATTATAACAATGCTGATTATAAGAAGAATGAGGAGGATTGTTGTTGGATAATTTTTTAAAATATATTAGATACAATATTTATTCTATTCAGTATAAAGTATTTTCCACAAGAACCATTACCACAATTGTTTTAATGTTATTATGCAATATTGTCTTTTCTGTGCCAATTCTAAATTTCGCATCAGATACAGGATATAAGGTTAATGTTATGACTTTGCCATTCTTTTTGTGTAATCTTAGTTATATGTGTGCATTTGTTCCCATAGCAATTTACTATTTTTCACAGGTACCATTCCTGAATTATTCAGAGATGTATTGTGTAATACGTGAAGGAAAGACTAAATGGGCGTTAAAGCATATTCTGCATATTGTTTTTATGTCATATATATTTATGTTTTTATTGGAAGTAACAAGTATTATTCCTTATATTTTCAGAGGAGATTTTTCTAATGAATGGGGAGAGGTAATTACTACTTTGTCAATTACGAATAGATGGATGGATTATGGAACTTCTGAAATTCTGTATACGATTTTGGAACATTATTCACCGTATAAGTCTATGGCAATAATTTTTTTATTTGTAGGATTAGTTATTTGTTTCTTAGGAGTATTTATGTTTTCAATGAGTCTGTTATTTACAAGACTTATAGCAATGTGTTCCGGTATGATTTTTGAAGTTTTAATGATTACAGCATTTAATATGAGAACAATTGACAATTATTTAATATATCTTTCACCATTTTCATGGACAGACTTAAGTATTTTTGGAAGAAAATATGATGGAGTGGAATATTTTAATGGAACACCTACAATGGGATGGTGTGTTGGAATTTTACTTCTATTAATAGTTGTTTTGACAATAATATCAATTGTCAGGGTTAATCATATGAACTTTGATTTTACAAGTGAAGAATAATGGAAGGAATATGTAGTATGAATGATATAGTTATTAACGTAAAAGATGCGACAAAGAAATTTGAAAAATATACAGTACTTAATAATGTGAATCTTCAATGTTACAAAGGTGAAATATGTGGAATTGTAGGAAGAAACGGTTCAGGCAAAACGGTACTGTTTAAAAGCATATGTGGATTGGTAAAATTAAATAGCGGAGAGATTACTGTTAACGGAGATGTTATCGGAAAAGATGTAAGCATTATAAAAAATGCAGGGGTTATTATAGAAGAACCGGGTCTTTTAAGATATAAGAGCGGAATGAAAAATCTCGAGTATCTTTATATGATAAACAATAAGTTAGACAGGAAGTATTTAATGACAGTAATGGAAAAAGTCGGATTAGATCCAAAATCAAGAAAAAAAGTAGGAAAGTACTCAATGGGAATGAGACAGCGTTTGGCAATAGGGCAGGCAATAATGGAAAATCCGGAAATACTTATTCTTGATGAACCAATGAATGGTTTGGATAATCATGGAGTGGAAGACATGAGAAAAATATTCCTGGAGTTGAAGAACATGGGAAAAACTATTTTGTTAGCTAGTCATAATAGGGAAGATATTGACGTGCTTTGTGATAAGGTTTATGAAATGGATAGAGGAGAATTAAAACAAATACGTTAGTCTAAGAAAGATGAAAAAGTAAGATACTTCTATTAATATGGCTTGACAGCGGCGCTATTTTTGGAGAAGATGGTAAAGGATATCAGCGAATTAATATAGCATGTCCGAGAAAAACTCTGGAACAGGCATTAAATCAGCTTAAGTCAGGAATTGACAGCCTTAAGTAGAAAATGACAGTTTAAGTTAGAAAATGATATGCTTAAGTAGAGACTGATATATCAAAATAAGAATAAACTTAAGAAAGTAGGATTATTATGACTCTTGCACAATTAAGATATGCCATTACAGTTGCCGGAGCCTCATCAATGAATGAAGCGGCAGGAAAGCTATTTATATCACAGCCAAGTCTTTCAGCGTCAATAAAGGAGTTGGAAGCGGAGGTTGGAGTAGAGCTTTTTAAACGTACCAACAGAGGAATTTCAGTTACGCCGGAAGGCGAGGAATTTATAGGTTATGCAAGGCAGGTAGTTGAGCAATATAACTTAATTGAGTCTAAGTATATATTAAAAGAAAACACAAAGAAGAAGTTTGGCGTTTCCATGCAGCATTATACCTTTGCAGTTAAAGCTTTTGTGGAAATGGTTAAGCAGTTTGGTATGGATGAATATGAGTTTGAAATTCATGAAACAAAGACATACGATGTAATCGAGGACGTAAAAAACTGTAAAAGTGAAATAGGAGTATTGTATATTAATGATTTCAATAAGAAGGTATTAACTAAACTGTTTCACCAGTCAGGGGTAGAGTTTCATGAGTTGTTGAAATGTCATATTTATGTTTATCTTTGGAAAGGTCATCCATTGGCATCAAAGAAGGAGATAACATTAGAGGAACTTGAGGAATACCCGTGTTTGTCTTTTGATCAGGGGCAGAATAATTCTTTTTATTTTGCGGAAGAGGTGCTAAGCACATACGATTATAAAAGACTGATAAAGGCCAATGACAGGGCAACATTTCTTAATCTGATGATAGGCCTTAACGGATACACATTATGTTCCGGTATAATGTGCGAGGAACTGAATGGTTCAGATTATTGTGCTGTGAAGCTTAAGTCAGATGAGATTATGACGATAGGTTATATTTCAAGAAAGGGAGTGCCAATAAGTCCTTTGGGCAAGAAATATTTGGAAGAAATCAGTAAGTACAAAGACAAAGCTCTTAGATAATGGGAAATTTGTTAGTTATTTTTACTAAACAGAAGTATTTATATTGAAAATATATAGAAAAAAAATACAACATACAGCTTGCTATAGAATTAAACTATGGCTAGCTGTATATTTTTTTGATTAGACAACAATAAATAACAATAGTATACTTGCTACACAACAGAGAACAGTTGAAGAGAGGTGAGGACATGTCGGAGATAGAAATTAAAAACGTAAGCAAAAAATATGAAACAAAAGATGGAACTGTTGAAGCATTAAAAAATGTAAGTCTTTCGATTGAGCAGGGTGACATATACGGAATAATTGGTATGTCCGGAGCAGGGAAAAGTACATTGGTACGATGTATGAACTTCCTTGAAGAACCAACAGAAGGTCAGGTTCTTATAAAAGGAAGAACACTTGGTTCACTGTCAAAGAAAGAATTAAGAAAACAGAGAGAAGACATAGGAATGATTTTTCAGCATTTCAATCTTCTAATGCAGAAGTCGGTTATAGACAATGTTTGTTTTCCATTATATATACAGGGAAAGAAAAAGAAAGAAGCAAGAGCTAAGGCATTAGAGCTTCTTGAAATAGTAGGATTACAGGATAGGGCAAAAGCTTATCCGGCGCAGTTGTCAGGAGGACAGAAACAGAGAGTGGCAATTGCAAGGGCATTGGCTTCAAATCCAAAGATTCTACTTTGTGACGAGGCAACAAGTGCCTTGGATCCACAGACTACAGCATCAATTCTTGAATTACTTGAAAGTATTAATAAGAGATTTGGAATAACAATAGTAATCATTACACATCAGATGTCAGTAGTCAGAGAAATATGTACACATGTAGCCATTATGAAAGATGGTCAGGTGGCAGAGAAGGGATTAGTAACCGAGATTTTTGAACATCCTAAATCTGAAGTTGCAAGAGAGTTGATTAACAAAGATACAGGCAGCGACGTAGATGGTACCCGCAAAGTAACAAAGGAAATAAATAATAAGAAAAATCTCAGAATTGTTTTTTCAGAAAGTTCAGCTTTTGAACCGGTTATAGCAAATATGATTTTGAAGTTTAATGAGCCGGTAAATATATTGAAAGCAAATACTAAAAACGTTGGAGGCGTGGCAAAAGGTGAAATGATACTGGGCTTTCGCGAAGACAATCAGAAAATAGAAGAGATGAAACAATATCTTATAGAAAAAGGATTAGAAATCGAGGAGGTGGATAATTATGTGGACTAGTGCAACTACAGATATGATTATTACAGGAATTGGTCAGACACTATACATGACAATATTATCCACAGTAGTAGGATATGTGTTTGGACTTCCATTAGGAGTAATGTTAGCAGTATTTGACAAAGACGGACTTAGACCTAACAAGGCAGTTTACAAGGTGTTAGATGTAATTTCAAATATTATACGAAGCATACCGTTTTTGATTTTACTTATTCTGATAATACCATTAACAAGAATAATTGTAGGTCAAAGCTATGGCTCATCAGCCACAGTAGTTCCCCTGGTAGTGGCAGCGATTCCTTTTATTGGAAGAATGGTTGAGTCATCAATCAAAGAAGTTGACGCAGGAGTTGTAGAAGCAGCAAGATCAATGGGAGCAAGTGATTTAAGAATAATAGTAAAAGTGCTCTTACTTGAATCAAGAACATCACTTATAACCGGAGCTACAATAGCCATTGGAACAATTCTTGGCTATTCAGCAATGGCAGGTTCCGTAGGTGGCGGTGGTCTTGGGGACATTGCCATAAGATACGGTTATTACAGATATGAATCTCAAATTATGATAGTAACGGTAATACTTCTTGTAGTATTGGTTCAGGTTTTCCAGTCTATAGGAATGATTATTGCATCAAAACTTGATAAGAGAAGAAAATAACAGGTAACACTGTTACTTATAAAATAAAAAATATGAAAAAGAAGGAGAATGAAAACATGAAGAAGAAAATTTTAGCATTAGCATTAGCAGGAGTATTAGTAGTAGGAGCATTAACAGGATGTGGTTCATCAAAGAGTGAAAGTTCAGAAAAGAAAACTGATGACAAAAAGATTACAGTAGCAGCATCAGCAACACCACACGCAGAAATATTAGAAGAAGCAAAAACATTACTTAAAGACAAGGGATACGAATTAGAAGTAAAAGTATTCGATGACTATGTACAGCCTAACAACGTAGTAGAAAGTGGAGAGTTTGACGCAAACTACTTCCAGCATGTACCTTATCTTGAACAGTTTAACGAAGAAAAAGGAACACACCTTGTAGTTGCAGGAAAGATTCATTATGAACCATTTGGTATTTATCCTGGAACAAAGAAAGACTTAAAGGACATTGCCAAGGGCGATAAGATTGCAGTTCCAAACGACACAACTAATGAAGCAAGAGCGCTTTTATTATTACAGGATAACGGAATCATCAAATTAAAAGATGGAGCAGGAATCAAGGCAACAGTAAATGACATTGAAGAAAATCCTAACAACATTGAAATCGTAGAACTTGAAGCAGCTCAGGTACCAAGAGTAGTAAACGAAGTAGCTTATGTAGTATTAAATGGTAACTATGCATTAGAAGCAAATTACACAGTAAAGAAAGACGCATTAGCTTATGAAAAGTCAGATTCAGAAGCAGCAAAAACATACGTTAACGTAATTGCAGTAAAAGAAGGCAACGAAAACAGCGAAAAAATCAAAGCTTTAGTAGATGTATTAAAGTCAGATTCAATTAAGAAATTCATCGATGAAAAGTATGATGGAGCAGTAATCGTATACGATGGTGAATAAGAACATAATATAAGATGTAAAAGGCTATTGCAGGGCGTATCAGAGGCTTGCAATAGTCTTTTTTTCTAACATAAAATATGATATAATTCTATGGAAATAACCAATCATACAAGGGGGACAAAGATGCTCAGTATTGCAATATGTGATGACCAGCAGGATTCGTTAGAAACAATAGAAGAAGAATTACATAGATCATCTAAAAATTTAAATGTTGAAATTGAAACCCATCTATATACAGACGGAAATGATATGCTTGGACTGATGAAGAATAATAAAGACTATTTTGATGTTGTGTTTTTAGACATTGACATGCCCAAAATATCAGGTCTTGACGTGGCTGCGAAGATGAGAAGTATAAATCAGGAAATTTTACTTGTATTCATTTCGGCACATGAACAGTATGTGTTTGACTCAATAGATTACAGTCCCATTAAATATATTAGAAAATTAAAAATGCATGATGAAATAGAACTGGCATTGAAGAAAGCCAACAAATGTATTAATAGCAGGAATACAAAAACAATTATAATCAAAACGGATGATGGGGAAATTCGTCTAAGACATGATGATATTATGTATTTTGAAATGTATAGGAGAAGAATAACAGTATATATAAATAATGGGAAAGCAATAGAATTAAAGGAAAGAAAAACAATCAAATCTCTTTATGAAGAGTTAGATGACGAGGATTTCGTACAAATACATAGTGGTGGAATAGTTAATGTAAAATACATATATGAATATTCGGGATATAGTATAACCCTAGACAATGAAACGAAACTTGTAATAAGCAGAAGCCGGCTGAAAGAAGTAAAAGAACAAATGGCAAGATATTGGAGGAATAGAGTATGACAGCATTATATTGGGTAGTTGACTGTCTGGCAACATTGGTTGAGTGTATAGGATGTTGTGCCTTTACGGGAATATTTGTGGAAAAGAAGAATGTTAAAAAGAGAATATTAATGGATTCAACATTTTTTAGCATCTTTATTATTATGATGAATAAAATCAGTCTTTTTTCTTCATTAAATGGAGTGATGTCAATAGTAATATTGGCATCCTTACAGGCGGCAGTTTATAAAAGAAAAATTAAAACACTAATATTGTCAACGGTAATATTTTCAATAATAGATATGGCAATAGATTTTACAGTAGTACAAATGGGAGCGATAGTATTTAGTATAAATACAGGCGAGGTGTTATTAAATTATGGAATTGAAAGAATTTTCTGTACAATAATGAGCAAAACAATTTTATTAATTGTTGTATATTTAATGCACGAGTATAACAGAAATAAAACACAGATATCAGGTAGACATTTAGGTATTTGTGGTTTGATAGCTTGTATATTAGTGGCGTTAGATTATTATATTGCAGAAAACAGTATGATGGCAGTAAATGACAAGATGCGTATGTTTCTTGGAATATATTTTATATCATCAATAGTAATTATTCTGCTTGTTTTTAGTTTAGTATTAAAATTAGGCGAGAATTATCACCAAAAAAATGAAATATCTTTATTGGAATTACAAAATGAAATGATGATACGAACTGAAAAAAATACTGAACAAGTATTTAATATGTGGCGTGGTAGCATTCATGATTATAAACATAAGATTTTTGCAATAAGACATTGGCTTGAAGAGGGAAATGTTGATAACGTTAAAGAATTTGTAGAACAGGAATGCGAGAATTTAACTCAGAAAATGTTCTATGTACAGACAGGAAATAGTGCCGTAGATTCAATAATAAATACAAAACAAAAAATTGCAGAAGATAAGGGAATAATCTTTTCGTCTAATATTTCATTGCCTGCTGAGTATGCAGTTTCAGATATGGATATGGTATGCGTTCTTGGAAATTTGATAGATAATGCCATAGAGGCATGTGAAAAGCAAACAAGTAAATATATAGAAGTTGATATAAATGAAGTGAAAAAAATGATACTGATAAAAATAGTTAACTCATATAACGGAGAAAAAATTGACACTTCAGTTACATCAAAAAAAGAAAAAACAATGCATGGGATAGGAATAAAAAATGTAAAGAAAATAGTTGCTAAATATAAGGGAGCATATGATATGGAATGCGAAGATGATGAAGTAGTGACTACAGTTACAATGTTATATAAGTAGAAAAAAATAGTTGAGAATAGGTTGTTGATACCTAATCTCGACTATTTTTTACTTTTAATTACCAAAAAATCCATAAAATATACCAAAAAATCCATATTGAGTTTTTTTAATAATTTTTATGCTATTATATGTGCAGGCAATCAGAATGAAAAGATTGTCTGGAGAAAAAGGGAAAAATAAGGGAAGGAGGACACGCTGATGAAGGAAAATAAAACATTGGAAAAAATGTTGGAAACCATTGCAGAGGTATTTAGTGAATCAACATCATGTTTTGGGCTTTATGAACCTAAAGTACCGGAAAAATTGGTAGAAAAAAAGAAGAAAAATGTTTAGGAAGATGTCGGAAGCATTAACATTCCAGTTGGTAAAAAATAAAATACTGAACATAGAAGCTTATGAGATTTGGGCATATTCAATAGAAATAATTCTATTAAATGGAAGTATTTTATTAGGATGCTTATTAATAAGTTTTATGTTGGGAGAAATGACGCACATGTTATCATTTGTTTTATTTTTTATACCATTGAGAATGTTAGTGGGAGGATATCATTGTAGAAAGAGTGAAACGTGCTTTTTTTGCACACTTTTGGTATATGGAGCATCTACGCTGTCTATACAATTGTATGAGACGGAAATTATGGAAGAGGCGATATGGATTTTAGCAGTGATTTCAATTCTGATTATATTGATATGGTCGCCGTTGGTTAACCCAAATCATCTTTTAGAGGATTATCAAATCAGACGAAATAAAAACATTATATATGTAATGGTTGTGATTGATGTTGCACTTTACGGAATATTTTGCAAGACAAACATAGCCATGGCACATAGTGAAATGATGTTTATTATTTTGGTAGCATTGACACTGCTGGCAGGAGTTATGAAAAACAAAAGAATAGGAAAAAATGAGTTCAAAGGAGAAATGCTTTGTATGAAAGACGTTTTAAATAAATAATTTTATTGTATAAATTAGTATTTTGGATTTTTATGCAAGGTGTGTAAAACATAGAAGGTTGAGATAAAAGAAAAATTAAGAAGAACGATTGCACTATTGTTTTGTGGTGGCTTAATGTTTGCAGGATTGTTGAGTAGTTCGGTTAAAGTTGAAGCAGGAACAAGTAAAACGGTAGAAAATGAAAAGAGCTATTTGTTTGCAGTTCCGGAAGGAGGCTGGTCAACGATAACAGTATATGTATTATAGTACAACAACGAAAAATTATGCTTCAGTATCCTATACAGTACATTGTAAAGGTGGTATTCTTACATCAAGTTTAAACGGTCATACACTAAAAATGAGATTAAATACGAAGTAAGGAAAGGCTAGGTAAAAGTATGAAAAAAAAAGTTATTATAAGCATTATTGCATTTAGTCTATTAATAGGAGGAACAGTATTGACAAATGCAAAACCTAAAAGTAATTTAGCAAAAATGTGGGGAAATGTGCTTTCAAAGGATTATGAAAAGAAAGAATCAAAGAAAAATAACGAATACAGAATATCATTATATGGAAAAATATCAGAAAAAACAGAAGAAATTAATGATATAGCAGAGGAAGGAAAGGATATTTTAATAGCAACAGATGAAATAGATAAAGCTGAAGAATTTTATAAGATAAACGGTAATGATGAAGAGGTTGCAAAAGAAAAAGCAAAAAGTTATGTAGAAGGTCAGAATGCTTTATATATTGAGGCTATTAAGAAAGGATATGATGTTACGGACAAAGAATTAGACCAGTATATAGCGGAGTTGAAGGAAACAGTTTCAACCGCAGAAAACAGGGAAGTAGCGCAAGACATTATTGATTCTTTTGATTCGGAAGAAGATTATTGGAAATATGAAAGAGAATTATATAAGAAGTTATTACCTATTCAGAAATATGTTAAAAAACTTGAAAATGATTTTATAAAACAAAATTTAAAAAATAAAACCGATGAACAAGTTAAAAATGAATGGACAGAAGAATTAGAAAAAATAAAAGCAAAAGCAGTAAAAAATCAGAATTTTCAAGAACTACAACATGATGAAAAGATAGATAGTAAGTTTATAAAATAGTGGTTATTTTTTCAATTAACACGGTTGTTCATAACAGTCTGTTTGTGCTATTATAATGCTAAATCAGTAAGTAGCGCAAAGGAGAAATTATGGGACAGGTTTATTTTACAAGACATGGGCAGACATTTTGGAATGTTGAAAATAAAATATGTGGAGCAACAGATATTGGCTTGACAGAATTAGGACATAAGCAGGCTGAGGAGTTGGGACAGAAGATTTTGAAGGAGGGAATAAAAATCGACGAAATTTTGTACTCACCACTTAGCAGGGCAGCAGATACAGCGAAGCATATTGGGGAAGTAACAGGGATTCCGATGAGAGAAGAAATCCGATTAAAGGAACAGAATTTCGGAAAGTACGAATCTACACCAAGACACGGCGAAGAATTTGAAGAGGCAAAAAAGAGCTTCATAAATCATTTTGACGGTGGCGAATCAATGTTTGAAATGGCTCAGAGAATCTATAATCTATTGGATGACTTGAAGAAAGAATCAGGCGAAAAGACATATCTTCTTGTTGCCCATAATGGCATATCAAGAGTAGTAAATTCATATTTCCACGATATGACAAACGAAGAATATGCGGCGTTTGGAATAAAGAATTGCGAGATATTAAAGTATGAATTTTAACGCCAGTTAAAAAGTTGAAAACGTAGTAGTTGTAAAGGGAGCATTCCATAATAAAGTGGAAGACTCCCTTTTTATATGCTATTGGGCTGAAAGTAATAAAAAATAGGAAAGAACAATGAATACTAGTAAAATTAGTAAATAGTAAGGAAGACTATGATTTCATAATTAAAGTTGTTGTGGTGTTTTGCTCCAATTTAAAAAAATCAATTTATCCATTTCAAAAAAATTATTAATACTTTTTCGGCATTTTGAATATATTGAACTGTTAGGAATTTTTCCTGCAAAAAACAGTGAGGAGGTGAAATAATGCACAGGTTTTTCCGGCTATGGAAAAGGCAAAGGATGAAAAAGTTTGGAGCATGTATGTTATGTATGGTAATTACAATGACAATGTTTCAACCGGTTTTGGGAAGTATAGGGCCGGGAACGGATACACTAAAGACTGATGAGGGAACACCGGTAAAAAGTATTTACGTTTCTGACAGCTCCACATCTGACATTGAATCTTTGTTTCAGGGAAAAAACAAAGATGACGGAAGGATAGAAACTGACAAGTCAGTAATGTATGGAAAAGATGATTATTCCATATTTAACAGTTATAATCCGGGAGAATTTAGCGTAATTTTGTCAGCACTTGGACAGAAGTATATTGATACGACTTCGGGAATAATTCATGTACCTTTAGATGTGGTACTTGTTCTTGATATTTCAGGAAGTATGTCTGTGGATGGCGATGGCAAGAGGGCTGATAATCTGGTAAAAGCTGTAAACAAGACCATTACTTATTTGATGAAAGAAGATGAGAATAACAGGGTAGCGGTTGTGGCATACAACACAAAAGCCACAAAGATTTTGCCGCTTGGAAGATATTATGTTGGAAGCAAGGCAGACTACTCTAATACCAATTCTTATTTTTCTGTATCAAAATCATCTAAGAATGATGGCTACAAAAAATTAGATATAGGAAAAATTAAAAACGAAAGTACAAACAATCTTACAGATAAGTCATCGAAATCAATTGAGGTATATGGGGCAACATACATTCAGGATGGAATAAAGCAGGGGGCGGATATTCTTATTAATGAAAAAACAACAACTTACACTGACAGTGTTTCTGGTCAGAAAGTAACAAGAACACCTAATATTCTTTTGCTATCAGATGGTTGCCCTACCCTTGGCAATTCGGATTACAAGAATTTGCCTTCGAATAAAAAATTTGGTGACGGTTCATGTTGTGGAAGTGAAAATACTACGGACAATAACAAGGAGTATTCAGAAAATGACAAGGGAATTTTTGGTTACTATACAATTCTTACGGCAAAGTATTATAAGGACAGTGTAAGTAAGCATTACAATGGTCAGGCAGACCATAAAAACAACAAGTTTTTTACAGTTGGTGTAGGCGTTACTGAAGGGGAAGGTTATGACTACATTAGTCAGGTACTTCATCCAACGGCGCAGAATCTTGAACGATGTAAGAACGGCAAAGATCCGCGAGCTAACGAATTGCACAAGGCTTTGACAAAACAATATGCCGATAATACAAAGATAACTGTAGGAAGTAAAAATACGGGAGTTCAGGCAAAAAGTTCCACGTATTATTACACCAATCCATACAGCAATTATGATTATGCCGACAACAGCAAAATGGCAAAAGATGATGCAATGGACAGCGAAACACTGGCGCAAATCTTTAAGCAGTTTTTGCAGGAAGGCATGGAAATAATCAACTATCATTCCTGTGTGGAAGAAGGACTTGATAACGCAGTAGAGTTTACTGACAAAATAGGTCAGGGAATGGAAATAAAGGAAACACCGATTCTAAGATACAATGGCATAAATTACAAAGCGGCAAAAATCCCAGAAGACGGTAACGTTACCACCTATATATATGAAGGAAAAGTTCCATCGGCAACAGATGGAAATGATGATGTAAACTTAAAAAACATCAAAGTCACAGTAACAAAAAACAGTAAAGGATTACAAAACGTAAAGTTCACAATACCATCCAAACTGTTACCGGAAAACATCCAAATCAAAGGCGGCACACAATACACCAAGGCATTGCCAATCAGACTATGCTATAAAGTAGGTCCAACCAAAGAAGCAATCCTTGAAGCAGCCACTTTTGAAACAATGGAAATGGAAAAAATACTCTACACAAATATGTGGGATGAGGGCAAAGAAGCAACAGCCACATACATTCCAAACTCGGAAAACCCATACTACTACGGTTATGAAGAAAATCCAAACTTCGTAGGCTATGAGGAAGGCGAAATAGCCAAAGACAAAAACACAACCAAAACAAAGCAATACTCAAAATCATATGGAAAAATAAAAAACAAAACAATAACGGCAACACTAGGCAACAACGGCAAACTAACCATAAGTGCAGCCAACGCAAACAAAATCTACCAACTGCCCGACACAGGCGGAAACGGAACAAACACATACACATATATAGGAGCAATACTAATAGCAACATCACTAATCTACAACCGATACAAAAAAAACAGAGACAATATAAATTTGACATAAATAGAGGCGGGCGACAATTGAAAGGGGAAGTATGAAAAGTATAAAAAAATTTTTAGCATTAATTTTATCAATGACTTTAATGTTAACACTTGGCACAGCCGCTTTTGGCGCGCAAAAAACTCTGCCATCAGGCAAGGACACAGGCAGCATTAACGTAACCAACCTAAAGCCGGGAGACACAGTTACCGCATATCAGTTTGTAAAAGCCGACTACAATGAGTATGGCTTCACAGGTTATTCGGCAATAAACAACTACGTAAAAGATCCTGTTGCACCAACAGCACAGGAAGTAATTGATATGGCATCAAATGCAGCCACTATGACAGTTGCAGCAGAGAAGAAAGTTGCCACAGGGGACACGGAAGTTACACTTAATGGACTTCCTGTAGGTTATTATCTTGTAATGGTAACAAGCGGTTCTGAAACAGTTTACAGTCCAATGATTGCCGGTATTTATTATTCAAAATCAGCTACCGACAACACTTTGACAAACGGCGCAATCAGTGCAGATTCTGATTTTGAAATTAAAGCTCAAAAATGTTGGGCAAAGTCATCAACACCTAAGCTTGAAAAAACAATCGTTACACCTTCAAGCAAAAACAGCAAAGGTGACGATATTGCAATTGGCGACAAAATCACTTTTAACTTAAGTGCAACTGTTCCATCTTATAGCAAGGAATACAAGAAAGTAACTTACAAGATTTATGACATAATGAGCGAAGGACTTGACTACGTGGATGGCTCAATGAAGTGCTTTATTGAAAAATATGAAAATAACAGAGAGAATATTAAAGTTACACCTAAAGTAAATGGAGGCATTATTGAAATTACATTTGACTCAAAATTTATTCTTGAACATCCCGGCCAGAAGATTCAGGTTGAATATCAGGCAAAACTTAATGAAAAAGCAGGTGTAAACTTTGATGCAAACATTAATAAGGCATACCTTGAATACTCAAACAATCCTGCCAGTGGTTCTACTGCAAAAACCGGTGAAGATAAAGTTTACGTGTACACATTTGGCATTGATTCTAACTTATTTGGCAAGAGTACTGAGAAATGGAACGGGAAGACTAAGGAATTAATTAAGGTAGAAGAAGGGGAGTACCAATGGGTTGAAACTGAAAAAGAAAGTGGAATTTTCACTACAACAACGGCCCTTGAAGGTGCTACTTTTACTTTGACAAATAATAAAACTAAGAAATCTTACACGGCAACATCTGACAAATACGGATATCTTAAGTTTACAGGTCTTGATGCAGGTGAGTACACATTGCAGGAAACAGATGCGCCTGACGGCTTTACATTAAATGACGCAAAACATACAGTTGTTATCACAGCAGAATATAATCAGGATGGAACTTTAAAATCATACACAATAAAAATCGATGACAAGGCTACATCAACTTATACTGCAACTTACGATAAGGGAGTAGTCAAAACAATTACTTCAACAAAAGACAGTCAGGGAAATATTTCTGAATCTGCTATTTTGAAAAACTCAAAAATGAGCTTTTTACCTTCAACAGGTGGCGTTGGCACAACTATTTTTGCAATTGTAGGTGTTGTATTTGTGGTAGCAGCGTTAGGTCTTCATATGATTTTAAGAGGAAAAAACAAGCTGGAACAGGACAGATAGTTTGAGATAGAAAAAAGAGTTTCAGACAGCTTTAAAATAAAAAGTTTAAGATAGGTAGTTTTCGTAATTGAAGGGGAACAGATTAATATCTAAAATTATTATGGTTGTAATTTTTCTTGTAGGATTTGGTTTTATTTTGTATCCAATTGTGGCTAACGAGTGGAATGAAATATGCCGGCGAAAAGTTATAACCGTATACGACAGGCAGGTTGAACAGTCTGTGGAGCAGGGCAAAATCAGTTATGAGAATGAGAAAAGGAAGGCCGACGAATATAATAAAGCTTTAAGATTTAACATAACTGATGACGGATTTGTCTCAAATAATGATAATAGTGTCAATAACAGTGACAATGATACTGATGAAGATAATAATAAAGATAATAATAAAGATAATGAAGAAAGTTCCTTTGATGAAAACAGTGAGTACAACAAGTGTCTTAATTTAAACAATGACGGCATGATGGGATATATTTCAATTCCAAAGATTGACGTAAAACTTCCAATTTATCACTCTACTGACAATGAAGTTTTACAAAAATATGTGGGGCATTTGGAAGGCTCAAGCCTGCCGGTAGGGGGCAAAAGTACACATGGAGTTTTGGCGGCTCACAGGGGGTTGCCCAGCTCCAGACTGTTTACGGATTTGGACAGAATTGAAGAGGGAGACAGGTTTTATATTTATGTGCTTAATCAGGTTTTGACTTATCAGGTTGACTGGATTTATCCAATGATAGACAAAAACGACAAGGCAAAATTGACGGAAGCATTGCAGACAAAGGAGGGTGAGGACTACATTACCCTTCTAACCTGTACCCCATACGGTGTCAACACTCACAGATTATTAGTTAGGGGAAAAAGAGTAGAAAATAGTAACGAGAGTTATGATAGAAAATTAAACTGTAACTCAAACTTGTGGATTCTAGGCGGCGCAGCAGTTGGGATAATTGCAACGTCAGTAGTGTTGGTTATTTTGATAAGAAAGGGGGAGAAAGCAGATTGAAGAAGCATTGTAAAAGCAATCAGGGAAGATTGGTAAAACACATATTAGGTAAGTATTGTAGAATTAGTCAATTAAGAAATGGTTGTATTTTAAATAAGATTTGTGTGGGATTTACTTTGATTTTTTTATTTGGCTGTTTGGTCTTAAGCAATGGAAAAGTTTTGGCAGAAAACGCTGTAGACATTGGTAAACTTTGTAATCTTATGGTTCAGGTGCCGAAAGAAAATCCGGAGCTTAATAACGCACAATTGCAAGTGAAATTGTACAAAACAGCTGATATTACAAAATTGTGGAAATACAACACAATAGGAAATTATGAACTAATGAACAATTATGAATATTCCTTTATTAATGGTAATAACGTAATTGAAAAAATAAAGGTTAAACTAAATGAAATAGACAGCAGTACCACAGCAAAGGAATGGGAGGGGCTTGCTTTTGTGGCAAAAGAAGTGGCAAAGAGCGAAAAGCCTACTGCCGTGGCGACAATTGCTGACGGAAAAGCTGTTTTTCAGGGGCTTCAACCAGGACTCTATTTGGTGGAAGTGAACGACGCAATTGTAAATGGCAAAGCATACCGATTTATGGCATATTTGATTTCAGTGCCTAACTACAACGCCCAAAATCCTGCTGGAGAAAAAATAGAATACAACGTTGACACAGAGTTGAAAGTGGAAGTAAACGATAACAACATAACAACTCAGGTAACCACGTTTAAACCAACAGAAAACACAACAAAACCTAAAGCAAAAACATTAAAAACACCAAAGAATAAGCCGGATGAAACTTCAAAATATTTTGGCATATTGCCACAAACAGGGCAGCTTAAGTGGATTATTCCTGCCCTACTAATAGTAGGATTTGTTTGCATAGGAATAGGAATACAACTACTAAAAAAGGAAAATAAAAGTGAATAAAAAAATATCTGCCGTAGTTACACTAGTAGGTTTAATACTTATAATGTGTGCTATGGCAGTTTTGTTTCACAACAAAAAAGAAGACAATCTGGCACAAAAATCATCCAACACAGTTCTGTCAAGTCTGAAAGAAAAAATAGAAGAAAGCAATTTAAAAACTTCGGATAAGGAAAAAGACTTGAACAAGGATTTGAATCAATATGACGGCTACATCAAAATTCCAAAGTTAAATCTTGAATTGCCTGTAATGAAAAAACCAACTCAGGCAAACTTAAAAAAATCACCATGTATATATTCAGGCACGGCAAAAGATTCAAACCTGATAATAGCCGCCCACAACTACAGCGCCCACTTTGGCAAAATAAACCAACTTGAAAACGGTGACAAAGTACAATACACCGACTTACAAAACAACACCTACAACTACTGTGTAACCGCTAAAGAAAAAATAAATGGCAGCAACTCAGAGCAAATGCAAAACGAAAACTATGCACTAACCTTATTCACTTGTGACTATACAGGGAGGGATAGGATTACAATAAGATGCGAGAGGAAATGAGGAATGTTGGGGATAAATGGGATGAAGAAATGTAAGACAATTAAGTTGAAACGAAGAAATGCAGGAAAGTAGGAATAAGTGTTGAGATGGATTCATAGAATAGAATATAGTGTTTTCTGGAATATTTTTAGTCTGATAGTATACAGAAAATTTTGGAAACAAACAATAGGCAGTGTTGCGCAATTTTGCGAGCATAGTGTATGTGGAAAAACGACTGTTTGAGCCATTAGGCGAGTTTCGTTTTTCCACATACAATGGACGGCGGAGCAAAATAAGAAACACAACGTGTTTGTGCCAAAATTTTCTGGGACTATCAGAAGTGAGAAATAACAAAAACACTATATTTTATAAATGAATTAGGAGGGAAAAATGAAAATACGTTTTAGATCAATTAAGGCAATTGAGGAATTTCTAGACATTGTCAACAGATTTTCAGCAGAAATCGACATCAAATCAAAAAGGACAACCGTTGACGGAAAATCAATGATGGGAATTTTTAGTTTGGACTTGTCAAATCCAGTGGAGGTTACTGCAATTGGAAATGAATCAGATCAGGTATATGAGGCAATAAGCAAATATGCGGCGTAGGCTACATATAATTTAAGATAGAATTCCAGGGGAGGCTCCTGCGGGAGCCTTTCTTTATGCATAAAATAGATTTTGGAAAAACAAAGTTTAAAAGCTGTTTGAAAATAGGGATTACGTGTCACAGAGAAAAAACTTTATATAACAAGTAATTTTTAAATTTTTCAGTATAATTTGACTGGGAATTACGTGTCAGATGAAAAAAATGTCAAATGACAAGTAATTACTTATTATAATGCTTATATTTTCCTAAAAATTACGTGTCATATATCAAAAACATAATATCACACGTAATTCTTATCCATTACGAAGTTCTGAACAAAAAACGCTGTAATATCCGTAAATAATTGATAATAATTGTTTGGGACAAGTCCAAGCTCCCACGTTCACGCTTTACCACAACGATTTTCGGCTGTGTTAGTACAAGAATAAATTTGTTCATTCGCAACCATCACATTTTATTTTCCACCAAGTTATTGACATATCATAATATTAGTATTATAATCGCTAACACCGTTAATTATTAATAGTGTTAGCGATTTTTTGATTAATGAGTAATTCTTTCAGAATCACTATTAATCAAAAATTCTCCGAAGAATCGCAGAGGCGCGGAAAGGTAGATTTTCTTACGAAACCGCGCCTCGCGGGAGAGTTCGCAAGCGAACTCTGTATTCTTTGAACAACAAAAGAGTAAAGGAGCATTTATATTCTAATGGATGATAAAAAGAAATATTATGAAGAGAAAGCAAAGGAGTTATTAAACTTTAATATGATGGCGAAGCAGTCTAAGATGAGCGATAACCTTCATAAGATGGCAAGAGGAGAAGCCATTATGTTGGAATGCTTAGCACATAGTGACAATGGGTTAATGCCTAATGAGATTGCTAAGAGTGCGCATGTAAGTACTGCAAGAGTAGCAGCTTTTCTTAAAGCAGTTGAGAAGAAAGGCTATATTCAAAGAATTAGCCTTGAAGGGGACAGAAGAAAGGTGAATATTGTATTAACAGACATAGGCTGGGATGCAGTAAAAGGTAGAAGAGAGAGAATGCTTAAAGGCGTAGTGGCTTATTTGGAAAGACTTGGAGAGGAGGACACTGAAAATCTTTTAAGAATATTAGAAAAAACTCGAACTATAATGAAGGAAAATAATGATATGAAAGGAAAACAGTAATGAAACATATTTTTGAAAATTTAAAGAAATACTGGTACTTTGTAATTTTAATATTGGCATTACTTGTTGTTCAGGCGTATTGTGACTTATCATTGCCGGACTATACATCTAACATTATTGATGTCGGTATTGTTAATGGCGGTGTTGAACATCAGATGCCTGAGTTTATAACAGAGAACAGTTACAATAGTTTGAAGCTGTTTTTGAATGAACAGGAGACAAAAGACTGGGATAATGCTTATGAGTTTAGCAAGTCTGACAAAGCCTATAAGCTTAAGAACACAGACAAAGATAATTTGGAAGAATTAGACAGTGAATTTGGCAATGTTATTGTAGTATATTACATGATGTCATCACAGCAGGATTCACAGTTTAAAAATATGAGTGGTAATGCACAGCAGATGACTCCTGAGCAACAGCAGGAAATGGCTAAGAAGCTACAGGAATTTGGTGTTGATCCACAAAGTCCAACATTAATGTATGATTTAAGAAAGGTTTTTGAAAAGAAACTTTCAAGTCTTGGAGATTCAACTATTAGTTCATATGCTAAGAGTTTTGCAAAGAGTGAATATAAAGCCTGTGGTAAGGACCTTGATAAGTTGCAGACAGACTATATGTTTAAAACAGGGGCAAAGATGATTTCAATGACTTTGCTTATGGTAATCGCGGCAATTCTTGTTGGTTTCTTTGCATCAAAAACAGCAGCAGGAGTTGGTAGAGATTTAAGAGAGAAAATCTTTACAAAAGTTATGAGTTTCTCCAACGCGGAACTTGATAAGTTCTCAACAGCGTCTCTAATTACAAGAAGTACAAACGACGTGCAGCAGATACAGATGGTTTCGGTTATGCTTCTTAGAATGGTACTTTATGCACCTATTCTTGCAATTGGCGGAATCATTAACGTAGTTAATTACAGTTCAGGAATGGAATGGACAATTGTTCTTGCAGTGGCAGTTGTTGTATGTATCATAGGAGTGCTTATGGTTGTTGCAATGCCTAAGTTTAATATGATGCAAAAATTAGTTGACAAGGTTAACCTTATTTCAAGAGAGATTTTAACAGGTCTTTCAGTTATCAGAGCTTTCAGTAGAGAAAAGAAAGAAGAAGAAAGATTTGAAGAAGCCAACGGCAATCTTACAAGAGTAATGCTTTTTACAAACAGAGCCATGTCATTTATGATGCCGGCACTTATGTTTGTAATGAACGGCGTTTCAGTTCTTATTATCTGGGTTGCGGCAAAGAAGATTGACCAGGGTGTTATGGAAGTCGGAACAATGACAGCATTTATCACATATTCAATGATGATTATCATGGGATTCTTAATGCTTACAATGGTTTCAATTATGCTTCCAAGAGCAGCAGTTGCAGCTAACAGAATTGATGAAGTATTAAAAACAGAAATTACCATAAAAGACAACCACAATGCATTAACAGAAAAAACAAACAATGCAGTTGTTAAGTTTGACCACGTTGATTTTAAATATGCAGACGGCGAAGAAAATGTTTTGGAAGATATTGATTTTGAGGCAAAGCCGGGACAGACAGTTGCAATTATCGGTAGTACCGGAAGTGGTAAATCTACTCTTGCAAAATTAATTCCAAGATTTTTCGATGTAACTAATGGAAAGATTACTTTGGACGGTGTGGATATTAGAGATATATCAATTGAAACATTGCGTTCACAGATTGGATATGTTCCACAGACAGGTATTTTATTCTCAGGTGATATTAATTCCAACATTTCATATGGTGCACCGGGAATAGATGAAGCAGGAATTAAGGAAGCAGCACAGATTGCTCAAGCTACAGAATTTATTGAAGACAAACCTGACAAATTTGAAAGTGCAATTGCACAAGGTGGTACAAACGTATCAGGTGGGCAGAAACAGCGTCTTTCAATTGCAAGAGCAATAGCAAGAAATCCAAAGATTTATATTTTTGATGACAGTTTTTCTGCACTTGATTTTAAGACAGATACACAGCTTAGAAAAGCACTTAAACCAAAGACTAAAGATGCAACAGTATTTATTGTTGCACAGCGTGTAAGCACAATTCTTCACGCAGACCAGATTCTTGTTTTGGATGAAGGAAAGCTTGTAGGAAAGGGTACACATAAGGAACTTGTAAAAACTTGTGAAACATATATGCAGATTGCAAAATCTCAGCTTTCAGAAGCAGAGTTTGCAGCAAGTATTGAAGGAAAGGAGGACTAATCCATGCCAAGAATGAATCGTAAACCGGGAGAGAAAGCAAAAGACTTTAAGGGTACATTAAAGAAGCTTATTAAATATGCCGGAAGATACAGAATAGGCATTATTGCTGTTATGATATGTGCCATAGCAAGTGCCACATTTTCAATTGTAAGCCCTAAGATTTTGGGAAAAGCTACAACAAAATTAGCAGAAGGTTTAATGTCCAAGATTTCCGGAACAGGCAGTATTGATTTTGGTTATATTGGAAGAATACTTATTATAGTATTGGTTCTTTATGGAATAAGCTCATTATTTAACCTAGTTCAGGGCTTTACAATGTCAACAATTACACAGAAGTTATGTTACAGACTTCGTCGTGAAATTGTTGAAAAAATCAACCGTATGCCAATGAAATATTTTGAAAGCAGAACATATGGGGAAGTACTTTCAAGAATTACAAACGATGTTGACACATTGGGTAATGGTTTAAACCAAAGTGTAACACAGCTTATTACTTCATTAACAACTATGATTGGTGTAGTAATAATGATGTTAACAATTAGTCCGCTTATGACTTTAATAACATTATTAATACTTCCTGTTAGTATGATTTTTATAAGCTTTATAATGAAGCATTCACAGAAATACTTTAAAACACAGCAGGAATATTTAGGTCATATTAATGGTCAGGTTGAAGAAAATTACGGCGGTCATTTAGTAGTTAAAGCTTTTGGAAAAGAGCAGGATGTAATAGATGAATTTAAGAAGACAAATAATGTTTTGTATAATTCAGCTTGGAAATCTCAGTTTTTGTCAGGTATGATGCAGCCTATTATGACTTTTGTAGGTAACTTAGGATATGTTGGAGTAGCTATTTCAGGTGCGTTCCTTGCAATTAACGGAACGATTACAATCGGTGATATTCAGGCATTTATAACATATGTTAAGAACTTTACACAGCCTATAGCACAGATTGCACAGGTTACTAATATGATGCAGTCAATGATGGCAGCAGCAGAAAGAGTTTTCGAATTTCTTGAGGAAGAAGAGGAAGACCAGATTACTGAAAATCCTGTTCCTATTGAAAATGTTAAGGGAGTTGTTGATTTCGAACACGTACATTTCGGATACAATCCTGATAACATTATTGTAAATGACTTTAACGCTCACGTTAAGGCAGGTCAGCAGGTAGCAATTGTAGGACCAACAGGTGCTGGTAAGACCACAATGGTAAAACTTCTTATGAGATTCTACGATGTTAATTCAGGAGAAATAAAACTTGATGGACATAACTTAAAGGATTACAACAGAAATGAACTTCGTAATGCTTTTGGAATGGTTCTTCAGGACACATGGTTGTTTAAAGGTTCAATAATGGAGAATATCAGATACGGTAGACTTGATGCAACAGATGAAGAAGTAATTGCAGCTGCTAAGTCAGCTCACGCACATCATTTCATTAAAACATTGCCAGGTGGATATGATTTCGAGTTAAATGAAGAAGCATCTAATGTTTCTGCAGGTCAGAGACAGCTTCTTACAATAGCAAGAGCAATTCTTGCAGACAACCCTGTAATGATTCTTGATGAGGCAACATCATCAGTTGACACAAGAACAGAGCATAGAATCCAGAGAGCCATGGATAACCTTATGAAAGGCAGAACAAGTTTCGTTATAGCTCACAGACTTAGTACAATTAAGAATGCGGACATAATTCTTGTAATGAAGGATGGAGATATAATCGAGCAGGGTTCACACGAAGAACTTATGGCAAAGAAAGGCTTCTACGCAGACTTGTACAATTCACAGTTTGATGTGGTGGCATAAAAATATAGTTATTGAATATATGGATTGTTTTGCAGTTAGTATTTTAACAATTCTGTAAAAAGTACGTGTATGGTTTGGGACTTTGTACCGACCCCCAAAAGTTAGACCTAAAAATCTAACGATTGGAGGTCGGTATTT